>Ga0134127_10000022_pt1 | contig 256137 bp, 215 predicted proteins | sample KB31753_FD_96459 | JGI IMG/M metagenome (GOLD analysis project Ga0134127, IMG submission 96459) | Terrestrial soil microbial communities with excess Nitrogen fertilizer from Kellogg Biological Station, Michigan, USA - KB3-175-3 | ecosystem: Environmental > Terrestrial > Soil > Unclassified ...
GGCGAGCACGGGTTGTCGCACAAGTGGTACGGCTTCGAGGAATCGGTGCGAGTGCCGCTCATCATCTACGACCCGCGCGATCCGACGGGGCAGGGCGGCCGCGTCGACTCGTCGGTGGTGCTCAATGTCGACTGGGCGCCGACGATTCTCGATCTCGCGCACGTCGAGACGCCATCCGTCATGCAGGGCCAGACGCTCGTACCAATTCTGCATGGAAAGACACCCAGTGGGTGGCGCAGCGACTTCATGTTCGAGATGATGTATGCCGACCCCGGCATCCGTCGCTCCGTCGGCGTCGTCGGCGGCCGCTACAAGTACTTGAAATACGTCGACCCGACGCCCAATTACGAAGTGCTGTACGATCTTCAGACGGATCCGCTGGAGACGACGAACCTGGCCCAGGACCCGCGCTATCAGACCATCCTCCAGACGCTCCGGGAACGCTACGCGGAGTTGGCGGCGCGGGCGCACTGATCGACCGATCGCGCTCGGCGTGGTCGTCGCCGGGGCGCTCGTCGCGGGGATAGTCGGCGTCGCCCTGGCGCGAACTCGCGATCGCGAACTGCCCCGGTACATCGGCGCCGCGGCATGCGCGCGATGTCACGTCGCGGAAACGGTCGGCTGGAAATTGTCGCAGCACTTTGCCGCGATGCAGCCCGCAACGCCGGCCACGGTCCTCGGCCGCTTCGATTCGACGGCCGCGACGTTCGGTGGCATCATGACGACGTTCCTTCGGCGCGGCACCGACTACGTCGTCAACACCGAAGGCGAGGACGGCAAGCCGCACGACTATACGATCAAGTACACGTTCGGCGTCGCGCCGCTGCAGCAGTATCTCGTCGAGCTCTCGCATGGACGTCTGCAGCCGTTGCCGACAGCGTGGGACACGCGCCCGGCGTCACACGGTGGACAGCGCTGGTTCTCGCTCGATCCCGGCCCGTGGGTCGCGCACACCGACGAATTCCATTGGACCTCGCGGCAGCGCAACTGGAATTACATGTGCGCGGATTGTCATTCGACCGGCGTTCGAAAGCGGTACGACGCGTCATCCGACCAATTTCGTACGACGTGGGCGGAGCTCAACGTCTCGTGCGAAGCGTGTCACGGTCCAGGCTCGGCACATGCGCGGTGGGCGCGATATCCGTCGTGGACGCGGTCGCTGTTATGGAAGAACGATGGTTTGCCGGCGCAGCTGACGGAGCGGCGTGGAGTCGATTGGGGCATTACGAACGATGGCAGGCCGATTCGTAGCGTCCCGCGCACCAGCGATCGCGAAATCCAGACATGCGCGCAGTGTCATTCTCGTCGCGTCCAGATCGCGGACGGTTACGCCGCAGGCGATCGCTATCTCGACCACTACGTGCCGTCGCTGCTGGTGTCGGGACTTTACTATGCCGACGGGCAACAGCACGACGAGGTGTACAACTATGGCTCGTTTCTCGAGAGCCGCATGTATCACGCGGGCGTGACGTGCTCTGATTGCCACGATCCACACAGCGCGCGGCCGCGCGCGCCGGGCAACCGTCTCTGTACGCGCTGTCACGTGGCGGCGAAGTACGATACGACCGCTCACACGTTTCACGCTCGCGGCGGCGCGGGCGCGGCGTGCGTATCGTGCCATATGCCAGCAACGACGTACATGCAGATCGACCCACGTGCCGATCACAGCATTCGCGTGCCGAGGCCGGATCTCTCCGTCACGCTCGGCGTGCCGAACGCGTGCAGCAGTTGCCACCGCGACCGTGACGCGCGATGGGCCGCGAACCAGGTACGGTACTGGTACGGTCACGATGCCTCGGGCTTTCAGCGCTTCGCGGCGAGCTTCGCGGCAGACGAGCGCGGTGCGGCGTTCGCGGGCGATTCGCTCGCCGCGGTCGCTCGCGACGCAACCGAGCCGGCCATCGTTCGCGCGTCGGCGCTCGCACGACTTCGCGATCGACCTAGCGCTGCCGCGTTCGGTGCCGCGCAACTATCGGCTCGTGACACCAATGCGTTGGTACGGCGCGCGGCATTGAGCGTTCTCGAATCGGTTCCGCCGGCGCAACGCATGGCCCTTGCGATCCCGCTGTTGGCGGATTCCGTGCGGGCCGTGCGCATCGAGGCGGCATGGGTACTTGCCCCCGCCGCGTCGACGCTGACCGGCGCCGACTCCGCGCGCTTCGCGGCGGCGGGACAAGACTTTATCTCCAGCCAGCGATACAACGCCGACCGCGCGGAAAATCGATTGACGCTTGGTACCTACTTCGCCGAGCTCGGACGCTTCGACGAAGCGAGCACCGAGTTGCGCGCGGCGATCTCGCTGTCGCCGGGCCTCGGCGAGGCGTACGCCAATCTCGCCGACGTCCAGCGCGCGCAGCATCACGATACCGATGCCGAGGCGACGTTGCGGCGCGGACTCGTCGCCGCGCCGAACGATCCGCGCTTGCACTATGCACTCGGTCTCGCGCTCGCCCGCGCCGGTCGCGTAGCTGATGCCGTGCAGTCCCTGGCCGTCGCGGCATCGCTCGCGCCAAACGATGCGACGATCGGATTTACCTATGCCGTCGCGCTTCGCGACGCGCGTCGCGACGCCGACGCGCGTCGCGTGACGCGCCAGCTCGCCTCGCGCTTCCCGAACGACGCACGCATTCAGGCCCTCTTGCGCGATTTGAAATAGTTGCACTCGGCGCGCACCGCGCACGCGCCGCAACGCGGCGCCGAGGTCTTGCAAATGTCCTGGCCATGTCGGCGCAGCAGGAGGTGCGCGTCCATCAGCCACTCGATGTCGTCGCGCACTTCGCGCGTCGCGGCCTCGGTGACGCTGCGGTACATCGTCGTGTAGTTCTTGTGGTCGGCGCCGTAGCCGATGCGCACCAATGTCCGCGCGCCGTTCGAGTCGAGCGGCAGCAGCCGCTGCGCCCGCATGAGCAGCAGAATCTTCTCGGCCCCCGGCTCACCGATGCCGTAGATGCGCTGCAGCGCGCGCTTTGCCTCGCGCAGCGGAAGCGTCAACACAGTGTCGAGTGAGCCGCCGAATTCATCGATCACGAGTGCGGCGGCATCCTGCATGCGCCGCGCACGCTCCTCGATGCCGACCTTGCCGCCGGCGGCCGCGATCTCGCGCAACACCGACGGCGTCGCCGCGAGGATCGCTTGCGGCGTGAGACCGACGCGTTCGCGCAAGAGCTCGAACGCGGCAAGGCGCCGCTCGTCCGGCGCGAGATAGGCGACCTTCTCCCAGAGCACCAGCGCGAACGCCGAATCCGCAGGCGGTGGTTCCGGTCGTCCGTACTCCGCCGTCAGGCGATCGACGACGCGATGCAATCGTGGTGCGCGCGCTGGCACTTGGGTGCTTACTTTCGCGCGAGCTCGAGGCGTCCCGTGAGCGACTGCCCATCGTCGAACTTCGCGATGAATCCGCCCGTCATGCGCTTGCCCTTCAGGTGGAGCACGTTGTGTACGGACGCGACTGTGTGCTTCGCCCGCGTGAGGCTCTCATACGGACCGTAGTCGAACACGACGCTGTCGCCGCCCGTCGAGATCAAGCGGCCCATGATCGGCGCGCGATTCGGATAGGTGACCGAGATCTTGTTGGGGCTGCTGAAATGCACGGCGATCAATGTAATGACGGAATCCGATGTCGCGCGCAGCGAGCGTCCCGACCATACGCCCGTGAGATCGGACCACGCAATGCTTTTCGTCTGGTGAGAAGTGCCGGATTGTACGGGCGCTTGCGCGGCGAGAGGCGACGTCGACAACGCGAGCGCGTTGAGCGCGATGAGCGCGGGGGCAAGGGCGAAGCGCATGGCCGTGGCTCGAGAGGAAGGTGGTTCATCTTCGGTGCGAGCGGAGCCGGGCGCAAGAGCATAGTCGCTCTCATGGTCGCTACCGCTCGGCCGATGGCGCTTCTAACGTGACTTATGTCGAACGACCCTCACTTTCCCGACGACAATCTCGGCATCCAGGGAGAGGTACGAAAAATCAGCGTCGACGATTCGTCCTGGCACGTGTTCGAGTTCGTTTCTCCGAGGATCCCGCGGCGTCCGCCGGTGCTCGTGTTTCACGCCGTCGGACGCGATGAAGTCTTCGAGACCGTCGATTATCCCAAGACGTGGCGAACGCTGAGCGATGCCGATCTCCTCGCGCTCGTCAGAAAATCGTGATCGACGCAGGCGCTCGCGCGCTCGTCATTCGGGCTGATTGCGCATGTGATCGGCCAGCGAGTGCAGCTTCTCCTTCAGGTCGGCGCGCAGCGCCTCGGGCATGTCGTGCTCGTCAAGCGACCGGTCCATGCACCAGATCCATTCATCGCGCTCGCGGGCGCCGATGGTGAATGGAATGTGGCGCATGCGGAGCCGCGGATGGCCTCGCTGCTGCACGTAGATCGGCGGGCCGCCCGTCCAGCCCATGAGATAGAGATACAGTTTCTCGCGGGATGCCTTGAGGCTGACTGCGTGCAGGCGGCGAATGGTTGCCGCCTCTGGAGCGGTGTCCATGAGATCGTAGAAACGATCGACGATGCTGCGAATACCGGCGTCGCCGCCGAGCAGGTCGTATGGGGTTGGTGCGGACATACGCGAAATTTACGCGCGGGCGTAGCGTGTCATCCCGAGCGAGCGTAGCGGGTCGAGGGACCCCCGTGCGCCGAGGAGATTTCGTCCGTGGGGACGGAGGTCCCTCGACTCCAGCGCCGGGCGCCTCCGCTCGGGATGACTATTTGAGCTTCACCACCGCACAGAGCGCGAGCAGGTCCGCATCGCTGAGGTCGAACCAGTTGTTCGGATACGCGTAGATCCGGCGGACGACTGAGCCGGAGTCGAAGATGAGGCTCGATCCGAGATCGGGATGAAGCGAGCCGGGGCCGCGCTCGAAGACCTTCCAGATATTTCCGTCGCCGCCGCGGATGTCTCGCCAACGGTCGGCCAACGCAGTCTCGTGCATGGAGTGCAGTGTCCGGTTGAAAGCCCGATGATGGTACCGCTAAACGTTTGCGCGTCAACGACGGATTTCAGCGACTGAGGCCGCATTGCTGGTCCACTCTGTGCGGCTGCGCCCGCCCATGACGATCGAAATCCAACTGACCATCAACGGCGCCGCCCACACTATTGCCGCCGATCCGCGCACGACGCTGCTCGACGCGCTTCGAGAACGACTCCGCCTGACGGGAACGAAGAAAGGATGCGACGTCGGCCAGTGCGGCGCATGCACGGTGCACGTGAACGGACGCCGCGTGCTGTCCTGTCTGACGCTGTTGGCTTCGGTGCGCGAGCAGGAAGTTCGCACGATCGAAGGGCTCGGGAAGAACGGCACGCTGCACCCGATGCAACAGGCCTTCATCGAGTGCGACGGCTTTCAATGCGGCTACTGCACGCCAGGCCAGATCATGTCGGCCGTCGCACTGCTCGACGAACCGTGCGGCCCGAGCGACGACGACGTGCGCGAGCTGATGAGCGGCAACGTCTGCCGCTGCGGCGCCTACCCGAACATCGTCGACGCCATTCAGCAAGTCCGCGGCGCCGCCGTCGACGCAAATTCGAACCGAGCCGGCTGACGCATGCATCCCTTCGAATTCCACGCGGCTGCCACTGAAGACGAGGCCGTCGCACTGCTCGCTTCGCACGAGAATGCTCGGCTCCTTGCCGGCGGAACGACGCTCGTCGATCTGATGAAGCACGATGTCGAGCGTCCAGGACATGTCGTCGACATCAACGCCCTCGCGCTCGCCGACGTCACCGAACAGTCCGATGGGTCGCTGCGCATCGGCGCGCTCGTCCGCAACAGCGATCTCGCGCACCATCCGCTCGTCCGCGAGCGACTCCCGATGCTGTCGCAGGCACTCCTCGCCGGCGCGTCGGGCCAGCTGCGCAACATGGCGACGACCGGCGGCAACCTGCTTCAGCGGACGCGCTGCTATTACTTCCGCGATGCCGCGAGCCCATGCAACAAACGCGAGCCGGGTGCGGGATGCGCGGCACTCCACGGATTCAATCGTATTCACGCGATCCTCGGCGGCAGCGAGCATTGCATCGCGACGCATCCGTCCGACATGGCGGTTCCACTCGCCGCGCTCGACGCCGTCGTGCGCGTGCGCGGTCCAAAAGGAGAGCGTGCGATTCCAATCGCGGAGTTCTATGTCCTGCCCGGCGACCGGCCCGAACGCGAGACGACACTCGCGCGCGGAGAGCTGATCACGGCCGTGGACATTCCGGCCACGCCGTTCGCCACGCGTTCGGTGTACATCAAGGTTCGCGACCGTGCGTCGTACGCGTTCGCGCTCGCCTCCGCCGCGGTCGCGCTCGAGCTCGACGGCAAGACGATTCGCGACGCACGCATCGCACTCGGCGGAGTCGGCACGGTGCCGTGGCGGTCGCGCGAAGCCGAGCAGGCGTTGCGGGGCCAGAAGGCTGGTGGCGAGACGTACATGCGTGCGGCGGTCGCCGCGCTCGAGGGTGCCGCGCCGCACGAGCACAATGCATTCAAGATCGAGCTCGCTCGCCGAACGCTGGCGCGCGCACTGGCTCGCGCGGGGGAACTGTCATGAGCATCGGTCAGCCGATCAATCGCGCCGACGGCGTGCTCAAGGTCTGCGGCGAAGCGGTGTACGCCGCCGAGTTCCCGATCGAGAATCTCGCGTACGGCATGCTCATTCAGAGCACGATCGGCGCGGGGCGCATCACGCGCATCGACACGAGTGAGGCGGAGCGGGCCGACGGTGCGATCGCCATCCTCACGGCGGACAACGCCGAGAAGCTGCCGAAAAAAGGGAAGGGCGCCTTCAATCCTCCCGCCGGCCGCATTCTGTCGCTGCTGCAGGATCACAACGTTCACTACAACGGCGAGCCGATTGGCGTCGCGATTGCCGAGACGTTCGAGCAGGCGCGTCACGCCGCGTCGCTCGTGAGATTCGAGTATGAGAACGGTGAAGTCGAGGCCGACTTCGAATCGGCGCTCGCCAGATCATATCCGTACGCCGATAAGATTCTCGGCCGCGATCCGCCGCACACGACGCGCGGCGAGATCAGCCGCGGGCTCCGCGACTCGGAGGTGTGCCTCGACGTCGTGTATCGCACGCCGGTCGAGACGCACAATCCGATCGAGCCACATGCGACGATCGCGGAGTGGAAGGGCGACGAGCTCACGCTGCACGACTCGACGCAATTCGTCTACGGCGTTCGGCGCGTCGTCGCCAGGACGCTGGGCATGCCGGAAGAGAAGGTGCACGTCATCTCGCAATTCGCCGGCGGCGCGTTTGGATCGAAAGGCGCCGCATGGTCGCACGTCGTACTCGCCGCGATGGCGGCGCGGCACGCGAAGCGCCCCGTAAAGATCGTGCTCACTCGCCGGCAGATGTTCGGCATCGTCGGCGCGCGCCCATTCACGACTCAGCATTTCGAGATCGGGGCGATGAAGGACGGAACGCTGTGCGCCATGCGCCACACCGCGACCTCGAGTACCTCCAAGCTCGAGGAATGGCTCGAACCGTCGACGCTCGCCACGCGCGTTCTATACAAGGTGCCGAACCAGAACACGAGCCAGCATCTCGTGAAGCTCAACACCGGCACGCCGACGTTCAATCGCGCCCCGGGCGAGGCGAGCGGCATGTTCGCGCTCGAATCCGCCATGGACGAGATGGCCGAACGACTCGGCATGGATCCGATCGAGTTCCGTCTGAAGAACTACGCCGAGGAGGACCCGGAGGAAGAGAAGCCGTGGTCCAGCAAATCGCTGCGCGAATGCTATGCGATCGTCGCCGACGGGTTCGGGTGGAAGCACCGCGACCCCAAGCCGCGCTCGATGCGCGAGAACGGCGTCCTGATCGGCATGGGCATGGCGTCGTCGACGTATCCCGTCAAGCAGATGCCCGCGTCGGCGATCGCGCGACTGACGCCGGACGGGATCGTGGAAATTCGCGCGGCGACGCACGAGATCGGGACGGGAACGCGCACGATCATGCCACAGATTGCCTCCGATGCGCTCGGTATTCCGGTCGATCGCATACGACTCGTCCTGGGCGACACGACGCTGCCGGAAAATCCGATCTCGGCGGGCTCGATGACGGCCGCGAGCACGGGCTCGGCGGTTCACAACGCCGCCGTCGCGCTACGGGGAATGCTCAATGATCTTGGTATTCAAGATCTGGCATCACACCGGCCGAACGCGATTGTCGAAGCAAGGGCCGATGCGAAGCCCGGCGAGGATGCCAAGAAGAAATACTCGATGCACGCCTTCGGCGCCGTTTGCGTGGAAGTCCGCGTCGATCCCGATCTCGGGACCGTTCGATTGTCACGCGTCGTCGGTGCGTACGGCGGCGGACGTGTACTCAACCCGAAAACGGCGCGCAGCCAGATCATCGGCGGCATCGTCTATGGGATCGGCATGGCGCTGCTCGAGGACACACTCATCGATCCGCGCAACGGCCGGTACGTGAACGCCGAACTGGACGAGTATCACCTGCCGGTGAATGCCGATGTGCCACACATCGACGTGACGTTCGTCGACGAAAAGGACGAGCACGTGAACCCGATCGGCGTGAAAGGACTGGGCGAGATCGGAATCACGGGCGTGGCGGCGGCGATCGCGAACGCCGTGTACCACGCCACGGGCGTACGTGTGCGGGAGTTGCCGATCACGTTGGACAAGGTGCTGCAGATCGCGCAGTCCCGCTGAGCAGTCACCGCCGGCCGGTCAGTGCTTCCAGAACCACATCAACGCCGTGCCGGCGGTCGACAGCGCCATCGATCCAATCGCCCAGTTTCGGTGCCGGTTGCGTGAGCTTTGAACCTCGCTGAAATCGAACGAGTGCGTCTTCGGCGTGAGCGCGCCGGTGATCGCGAAGCCGGCGTCGGACGCAAGCATGAGCACCGTGTGCGTAATCCGCAGCCCGCGATTCGATGGATCGTCGCGGGACTCCCACAAGTTCCACGCGCCAGTAATCGTGTTGACGCCGAACAGCGCGCCGATGCCCAACGCCACCGCGGTATGCGTCGGCTTGATCCACGACGATGGATTCGCATCGTTGATCAGATTCTGCCCGAGCGAATACTCCGCGGCGAACAGCGGGAGCATCGCATAGCTGCCGTAGCGGTGGATCGTCAGCCGCGTGTAGTACTGATCGCTGTACGAAATCGCGTGGCGGCGACGCACCGACGGCGTATCCACCACAGCCGCGCTCAGTGCCGTGTCGATGATGGATGGATGAATCGCCGTCGTATCCAGCGGTGCGCCGACAGCACGAAGCACCAGCAACGCTTCGACGAGCATTGGTTTCCTCGAGAGTGCGCGTGTTTCGATCAGCTGATCGTCAGCGTGTTGGCGGTCGAGTCGAACGTCGTGGTGTATTGATGCAGACTCGACGTTCGCTGCCCGCCAATCCAGCTGCCGTTCAAATCAAACGTCGCTCCGTGCACCGGACAGACGAAGCGCGTCCCGAACTGCTGTACGATGCCACCCTGATGCGGACAGACCCGTGACAGCGCGAGGAACGACGTCGACGACGTGCGCACAATGGCAACGGGCGCGCCACCGAGCGAAACCATGGCGACTCCGCCGACGTTCGCGAGCGCCGGAAAGTCGTTCACGTTGACTTGGCTGTTCGCGGGCACGCCGGGCGCCGTGGAATCCGCGCCCCCGCACGCGGCGAGGGCCGCCATCGCCGCGAGAATGCCCGACTGCACGAGAAACGTTCGTCGTGCGATACCGTCCTCTGCCGTGGCGTACATGCTCAGCAACTCGGCGGGACGTTTCGACGTGCAATCGCCGCAATCGTGTCCGGCGTTTTCCCTACCACTCCGACTGCCACTCATCTCATTTGCTCCGTGTTCATTGCGGTCTGATCCTGAGACACGCGAGCAATGAGCGTTCCCCTACATCGATTTACTTCGATTGAGCAGGAACTCGCGTTCGCGTGCGTTGCGCGTCATCGACGCGGCGCGCTCGAATTCCGCGCGCGCTTCTTCCTTTCGCCCGAGCTTCGCGAGCAAATCGCCGCGAACGCTGGGTACCAGGTGATAGTCCTTCAACGCCGGTTCGTTCCGAACTCGATCGACGATCGCCAATCCCGCCGCCGGACCGTCAGCCATCGCCACCGCGACGGCGCGATTGAGCTCCACGACCGGAGACGGCATGAGCTCCGCGAGCTCGCCATACAGCGCGGCGATGCGCTGCCAGTCCGTTGCCTCCGCCACGCGTGCGCGCGCGTGACACGCGGCAATCGCCGCCTGCAGCGTGTACGGCCCGCGCTCCTGGCCCAGCGACTCGGCGCGTTGCAACGCGGCCAGTCCGCGGCGCACGAGCAGCCAATCCCACTTCGAGCGGTCCTGGTCGAGCAGAAGAATCGGCTCGCCGCGCGGTCCGACTCGCGCGCGCAATCGCGACGCCTGAATTTCCATTAAGGCCACGAGACCGTGCACCTCGGGCTCGTCGGTCGCCAGCTCCGCCAGGACGCGGCCGAGTCGAAGCGCATCTTCGCACAGGCCGGGACGCACCCAATCTTCGCCCGCCGTTGCCGAATAGCCTTCGTTGAAGATCAGATAGATGACGCCGAGCACCGATGACAAGCGCGTTTCGAGCTCGTCGTCGCGCGGCACCTCGAACGGCACGCGCGCTTCGTTGAGCGTCTTCTTCGCCCGCACGATGCGTTGCGCGACTGTCGATTCGGTGACCAGAAACGCGCGCGCGATCTCGTCCGTCGTCAGGCCGCCGAGCAGCCGCAGCGTCAACGCCACGCGCGCTTCGCTCGACAACACCGGATGGCACGTCGTGAAGATGAGCCGCAGCAGATCGTCGCCGACGTGATCGTCTATTGCTTCGTCGAGTTGCAAAGTCGCTTCCTCGCGCTGGTCCTCGAGCTCCGCGCTCACCTGCGCATGCTTGCGCTCGAGCATGGAGTCGCGGCGCAGCAGATCGATCGCCCGCCGCTTCGCCGTCGCCATGAGCCACGCGCCCGGATTGTCCGGTACGCCGGACGCCGGCCAGTTCTCCAACGCCGCCACCAACGCGTCCTGCGCCAGGTCTTCCGCCGTGCCGATGTCGCCCGTCATGCGCGTCAAGCGGGCGATCAGCTTCGGCGACTCGATGCGCCAGACCGCATCGATGGCGCGGTGGGCGTCCGCGGAGTTGGGTCCGTTCACGTCAGTCGTGCAGGTTGCCGTCGATGATGCACGGCGTGCCGAACCAGTCGGTGCACACGAGTCGCATGTTAGAGTTTCCTCAGTATGCCCTGGCAACCGTGCGCGACGCTTCCTGTTCGCTCAGCCGCTTGAGATCGGCAAGACCACTCTCGAATTCCTTGCCGACCAATTGGTCCATGTTCACCATCATGCCGAAGGCCTTGAACGCGAAGCTGTTCCGGCCAACCATCGACCAGGTGACGACGACGCCCTCGTTCGAGGGCTGCAGCGTGAACTCGATACGATTGGTGGCAGCCATCGGCTTGACGAATTCCGCCTTGATCGCGACCAGCTCGTTCCGCCGGCGATCGACGATCGTCATGCGCCCCTCGCCGAGCTTCTTGCCAACATAATGAAACACTGATCCCGTGCCGGCGGGCGCACCGGAGTACGTCTTCACGGCGTTCGGGTCGAGCTTCTCGTAGGGCGACCATGCCGACCACGCGTGAAAGTCGTCGAGATGCGCGAAGATGGATGACGCCGGCGCGGCGATGATTACGCTGCGCTGGATGCGAAATGCAGACGGGCGTCTGGCGATCGCGATGCAGAGCACCACGAGAACGGCAACGGCGACGAGAAGAATCTTGATGAGCATCTTCGACTCCGTGTTAAGCGTGTGCGTTCAGCGTGACGCCAGGGCAGGGCGCCTCGGCGCGCTTACGCCCGGCGTCGCGCGATGAAGATCACTCCAACGTCCGCGAGCGACGACGAACGCCACGACCCCGACGACCGCCGGCATGATCGCCATGGCGGCAGGCATCACCGCGATGGTCGAAACGACCGCGCCGATCATGATGATCACCAGTCCCGATGCCGCGAGCGGTGTGAGATGACGCTTCACGCGAAAGATGCCCGGAAGCACCAGCCCGAACGCGCCGAACACTTCGCACGCGCCGATGAACTTGAGGAAGGCCGGCGCAAAGATGGGCGACTGCTGCGCGAGCTGCGCGGCCGGCGCCACGAGCTTGAATCCGCCGGCGAAGAGGAACAGCGCGGCGAGCAACGACTGAGCGATCCAAAGGCTGACGTTGCGGCGGCGGGCGATTGGTGCGTTTGACATTGTGTCTCCTGAGAGAGGTTCAATCAGGCGACGAACGAGGCAGCCGGATTTCGACATCTGCATCCCGAACGCATTCTGTCATCCCGAGCGTCGCGAGGGATCTAACGTCTCGGTAGAAGGATTGGCCTCTCTACCGGGATGCTAGATCCCTCGCTTCGCTCGGGATGACAAAGGTTCAATCCGACCGCAGCGCCACCGCCGGATCGACGGTGGCGGCGCGGCGCGCCGGCAGCCAGCAGGCCGCGAGCCCAACCGCGGAAATCAGCACGGCGACCGCGGCGAGCGTCGTTGGATCGTGCGGCGCAACACCGAACAACAAGCCGCGCAGCAAGCTCGATGTCGCGAGCGCGCCGACGAACCCGATCGCCAACCCGATGACGAGCATGCCGCCACCCTCACCGAGGATCATGCGATGCACGCGCGCCGCATCCGCGCCAAGACTCATGCGAATACCGATCTCCGCGGTGCGCGAGCTCACCGAGAACGCCAGCACTCCGGCGATCCCAACCATCGCGATCAGCATCGCGAGCGTGCCGAATGAGGCGATGAACAGCGCGTTCAACTTCCGCGGCGCCACGCTGCCGTCACGCACTTCCTCGAGCGTCGCGACGTTCTCGATGATCTGCTTCGGGTACATCTCGCGAATGGCGCGAATGGCCGGTGCATGCAGCAGCGACGGATTCACCTTCGTCCGAACGATGAGCGCCGCGGCGAACGGCATTTCCTGCACGAACGGCTGGAACATCGTCGGCGTCGCATCGTTGTCGAGGCCACCGTCGCGCGTGTCGCCGACGACCCCTACCACCGTGCGCCAATCCGGCGAGACCGGAATGAACTTCAGCACTTCACCCGTCCACGCCACGCGCTTGCCGATCGGATCGTCCTTTCCAAATAGCTTCTCGGCGAACGATTTGTTGAGGATGACGACGCGCGGTCCATCGGCGCGATCGGTGAGCTGGAAGTTGCGTCCCTCGAGCAGCGGAATTCCGGCCGCCTTGAAGTAGTCGGGATCGGCGGTCTTCCAGGTCGCGTGCGGCGTTGCTTCGTTCGGCGGCGTGGGGCGGCCTTCCGCCTTCACGTCGAGCTGAATGAAAATCGGCTTGAGCGGCACCGCCGACCCGAGCGACGCCACGTCGACTCCCGGCAGCGCCGCGAGCCGCTGACGCATCCGCTCGTACATCGCGAGCTTCTCCGGAACCGCGATCGCATCGGTCTCGATCGGCACTTCCATCGTCAACACATTCTCGGCGCGCACGCCGGTTTCGACCGACTGCAACTTCGTGAGCGTGCGCACGAGCAGCCCGGCCGCGGTGAGCAGAATCATGCACACCGCGAGCTGCGTGACGACGAGCACCTGCTGCAGGCGCGCGCGTCCACGACCGCCGGTGCTGCGACGTCCGGCCGCGGCGAGCGGCGCCGCGAGATTGGCTTCGTCACCAATGTGCGGCACGAACGACAACACGATCGCCGCCAGCACGCTGATGCCCAGGCTCACCGCGAGCACGACGCCGTCCACGCGAATCTCGTTGGCGCGCGGCGTGAGCTGCGCCGCGAACGCGACGAGCATCTTGAGTCCGGCAAACGCCACCGCGATGCCGAGCGCACCGCCGATCAGCGCCAGTGCGAGATTCTCCGCGAGCAGCAACTGCCGCAGCCGCCACGTACCGGCGCCGAGCGCGGCGCGCACGAGCATCTCGCGCTCGCGGCCGACACCGCGCATGAGCGTGAGGTTCGCCACGTTGGCGCAGGCGATCAGCAGCACGAATGCCGCGGCGCCCATGAGCAGCCACAGCGTGAGCGACGCACGCTCGTTCACCGCCTGCCGCAGCGGCGAGACGCTGATCGTGTAGTGCGAGGCCTTTTCGTATGCCTCCGGATGGTCGCTGAACACGTTCGTCGAGATGCGCGAGATCTCGGCACGCGCCTGCTCGACCGTCGCGTTCGGCGCCAGGCGGGCGAACACTTCCGTCATGCGATGCGTGCGTCCCGTCTTCATCGTCGCGCTGAGATGGTGCGGGCTCGTCACCATGTTCACGAAGATGTCGGTCTTCGCCGGGTACTGCGGCGCGGGCTGCATGACACCGACGATCGTCGAGCTCATGTCGTTGATGCGCACCGTGCGCCCGACGATCTTCGGATCGGCGCCAAAGTGCGACACCCAGAACGCATGCGATAACACGGCGACCGACGGCACGCCGGGTCCGTCGTCGCGCGAGTTCGTCGCACGGCCGAAGATCGGCGACAGCCCCATGACGTCGAAGTAGTTGCCGCTGACGACGCCCGCCTGCACGTGCACCGGCTCGTCGTCGCCGTTCGTCAGCGTGAACGTCATCTGCGAGAACTCGGCGACGGCGTTCAGCGTTTTCGACGCCGTGCGGTAGTCGATGATCTCGGGCACGGAGAACAGCGCGTTGCTCACGTTGGCGCCAGGCGCCGACTGTCGCAGATACACCAGGCGATTGCCTTCGCGATTCGGCAGCGCGCGGAGCAGCGTGCCGCGGAGCAGCGTGAACATCGCGGTGTTCGCGCCAATGCCCAACGCGAGCGTGAGAATGACGGCGACGGCGAAGCCGCGCGCCTTGAGCAGGTTGCGCGGCACGCGGCGGAGATCGGACACGAAAGTCATGCGGCGGACTCCGATGGAGACATGGAAGACACGGGAGACAGTGGTCGAATGCGGTGGATGATTTCAGCGCTTGGCGTTCGCGGCCATCTGCTCGCCGATCTTGCGTTCCTGCTCGCGCAGCTCCGGCGTGAGGATCTCGCCGAAATCGTCAGCGTCGAAGATCTGGCGAATCTCGATCACTGATTCGCCTTCGCTCGGATTCGGCGCGCGCTTCACCCGCTCGATCGCTTCCTCTCTGGACTTGCACTGGAAGATCCAGTAACCGGCGATGAGCTCCGTCGTCTCGACGAACGGGCCGTCGATGACGGTGCGCTTGGCGCCGTTGAATCGAACCCGCGCGCCGTTGGAGCTGGGGAACAGGCCCGCCGCGTCGAGGAGCACGCCTTCTTTGACGAGGTCCTCATTGTATTTGCCCATAGCCGCGACGAGCGCAGTGCTCGGCATCTTGCCGGCTTCGCTGTCGGCGTTCGCTTTGACAATCACCATGAATTTCATCGTCGGGTCCTCGGAAGCGCGGGGGTCGGGGACGGGGTACCAAAGTAGGCTCTACCGACGCGACGAACGAGGGTGGGGAAATTCGACATGCGTTCGCGGGGGCCGAAAAGAAACATTCGTTTCTTTGGCGCGGCGCCCCGACCGGACCAATCCTGCGTGACAGGGCACGCCGTTCGCCAGTTAGGCGCGCATGAAAACACACATCGCTTTGTTGCTCCTCGCGGTCGGCGGCGCGGTCGCCTGCTCGCAAGCGACCAAGACCGACTCGAGCGCGAACGGCAATCTCAACGGCGAGTGGACATACGTGCGCGCCTCAAACGAGCCGCCTGGCTTTTCGCTCGACGTCACGCTCGAGCTCGACGGAGCGACGGTCGCGGGCAGCGGCACTTGGCAGGGCGAAGCGATGCCCGGCGGTGTGGTGAACGCCAGCGGCAGCGCGACGGGCAATCACGTGTCGATCGATCTCGCCCTCGTGCGCAACGCGACGGGGACGAACCTCGGCAGCTCGGCGGAGCACTTCGACGGCGCGTTCACGTCGAACGACGATCTCGAAGGCACGAAGACCATCGACGGCGTGACGAGCCCGATGCATTTGCACCGGAAGAGCTGACGCGCTGCACAGTCCTTCACAGTCAGCGTTTCGTCTTGTGTACTACCCGCTTCGTCGTCTTCTTCGCCTGCCGGTGCACCACCGGCTTCTCCTTCACGACACGCCTCTTTCTCGACGCCACCCGCCTCGGCTCCGCGCGCACCGGCACCTTCTCGGCGACCGCTTCCGTCGCCGACGGAGCCGTCACCGAGATGCCGTACTGCTCGGGATCATTTCCAACCTTCGCCGCCGCGATCAACTTCGGCACGTAGTCCTGCGTCTCCTTCGGCAGCACCGGCAGAATCTTGAAGAAATCCTCATCGGTCCCCGTGTCCCTGCCGGTGACGCGACGCAGCGCGCGCAGCACCGTACCTTCGCCCGAGTTGTACGCCGCCGCGGCGAGATACCACGAGCCGAACCGATCGTGCAGCGCCGACAGATACTCCACCGCGGCGTCCGTCGCGCGCGCCGGATCGCGGCGTTCGTCCACGCCGCCGCGCACGGTCAAACCGAACCGGCGCGCGGTCGCGCTCATGAACTGCCACAATCCCACCGCGTGCACCGGCGACTTCGCGTTCGGGTTGAACTCCGATTCGATCATCGCGAGATAGATGAGATCCTTCGGCATCTTCTTCGCGGCGAGCTTGTCGGTGATCATCGTCGAGTACTTGCCCATGCGTCCAAGCGCTTTGGAAAAGTCGGCGCTCATCGACGTCGAGAGCCTGTTCACCCAGAAGTCCACGCGGCTGTGATCGATGTTCAGGTCGAGCCCGCCGGCCGACGCGACGACCGTCGGCTTCGTGATCTCCGTCGCCCTGCTGAGCTTGGCGAGCAGCGACGCCGAGTCGGCGGGGTTGGACGCAGCGAGTGCCGCGCCCACGGTGGTGTGCGGCAGAAACGCCGTGCGATGAATGGTGCCCGCCGCGATCGCACCCCCGAGCACGATGATGCCGGCTTTGATACCAAAGCGGGCAACAGCGTCCTTGGCGGTCGCAACCAAGCGGTGGCGGCCTGAGGCGCAAGTTGTTGACATGATTTAACTTACGCAGAAAGTCGTGCGCCCGGCAGACTTGTATTTTGGAAACTAGTCCAAATTAGACTAGCAAGCTCAGCGGCAACTCAGCGAGCTCGGCTGGGTGCAATCTTGTCGAACGGCACGTTGCCGATCGCGTACGAGCTCCAATCCTTGTAGTCGAAGTGCCACCACTCGGTGGGATTCACCGTGAAGCCTTCGTGCTCCATGACGCGCCGCAAGAGCGCGCGATGCCACCGTTGGAGCGAGGTGCCGCCCGGATAATTCGCGTACGCGCGATCCGTGCTTTCGTCGTACGTGCTCGGCATCTCGACCGGTTGGCCGTTCGGCAACTCGTACAAGGTGAGATCCACCGCCTCACCGCGATTGTGCCGCGAGCCCTGCGCGGGATTCGCGACGAGCCACCGCTTGTCGGCCGGCGTTGCGTCCCAGAACATCTTCGTCACGTACCACGGACGATACGCATCGTGAATCAGCAGGCCGTAGCCGAGCGGCGCGAGCAGTCGATTCGCGCGCGCGACGGCTTCGGCGGCCGGCCGCTGCATGAACGCGCGCGCTTCGGTATAGAAGCGAGTGCCGAGGAAGTTGTTGGTCGTCGCGTAGCGGATCTCGAGCTTGATCGACGGATCGAGGCTCGTGAGCTCGACCAGGTCCGGTGCGCGAAAATTTCCGTGCTCCGCCGGTGGCGATGCGGCAAGCGCCTCGACACGCAGTTCTTCGACGGGACGCACGGGCGTCACGCGCAGCTGATTGGTTCCCGGCCGCGGCTCGATGTCGCGGCGCGGAATGGTCGTGCTGCCGATGCTCATCCAGCGCGCGCGTCCCGATACATCGCGCACGAACGTGATGCGATCCGCGGATACGCCGAGCAGCGACTGAGTCAGCGCGCGGTCGGCGGTGAATGCGTCGTTCGATTGTGGGGCGAGCGGCGTCATGTGCCGCGTCGTGTCGGCGATCCACAAGCGCCCCGAGTCCTCGAGCACCAGGCGTTCGCCGGTCGGCGCGTCGTATTCGCCGATCAATCCGAGCCAGGCACGCGGCGGCGCGTCGGGCATTTCGCCGGGCAGGAGCCAGGCGGCCTGCCCGGCGGGCGGTATAGGGTACGACGGGGTCGCGCTTCGGCGACAGGCAGCGACCGCAAGGAGAAGTATTAGAGAACGCTTATTGATCGTCATCCGGGTGGCAGATGCCGGCGCGCCTGGTCGCGTGTCACGCCGAGCAGGCCGAGCACTTCGTCGAGTCCCTGGTTCAGAAGATCGTGAACCGCCGACGCCGCGTCGGCGCGAAGTCCGCCGCTGGACTCCTCGGTTTCCGGCTCGGGCGTTTGCGCGTCGTCACTGCCGGAGAATCTATCCACGATGGCGTCCTTGGCGGCAACGGCGCCGCCGGCGATCGCCGGGCCGGCGCTTTTCGCGCCTTCGAGTGCCGCGCTCGCGGCTTTCTTGTCCGCGCCCGTGAGTCCGATCGCCAGGCCGGCGCCGACGGCGAGACCGATCGCGATCCACGGATACTCGCGCGCGTAGTGCAGCGGATTGACGGCTTCCTTCGCGCGCTCGACACGTTGCGACACCGTGTCCTTCAATTCATCGGCCGTCTCCGCGAGACGGGCGCGTGTATCCATGATCTCGTTGCGAGCCTGCTCGATGTCCGGCGACATGGGTTCCTCGGGGTTGCTTCGTTGCTTCACTGCTTCCGCTCGGTTGCAGAAGTCGCGCCGATGGCGCTCCACACCGCCTCTACATTTCGCCATGGCAGTCTTCTCGGTGCTGGATCTCGCGCCGATCGTTCAAGGTGGAACGGCGGCGGAAGCGTTTCATAGATCGGTGGATCTTGCGCGGCACGCGGAGCAGTGGGGCTATCGCCGGTTCTGGCTGGCGGAGCATCACAGCATGCCGGGCGTCGCGAGTGCGGCGACGTCGGTGGTGATCGCGCACGTAGCCGCTGGGACGTCGACGATTCGCGTGGGCGCCGGCGGCATCATGCTGCCGAATCATTCGCCGCTGTTGATCGCCGAGCAGTTCGGCACGCTCGAGTCGCTTTATCCGGGGCGCATCGATCTCGCGCTCGGGCGGGCACCCGGCTCGGATCAACTCACGGCGATCGCGCTGCGCCGTACGAACGCGGCCGCCGACGCATTTCCCCAGGACGTCGCCGAGTTGATCGCGTACTTTCGCGAACCCGAGCAGGGGCAGGAAGTCGTGGCGGTGCCGGGCGCGGGATTGCGCGTGCCGATCTGGATTCTTGGATCGAGCATGTTCGGCGCGCAGCTGGCTGCGTACATGGGATTGCCGTTCGCGTTTGCGTCGCACTTCGCGCCGGCGTACCTCATGCCGGCGATCGAGACGTATCGCAGCCGCTTTCAGCCGTCGGAGTTTCTCGAGCGGCCCTACCTGATGCTCGGCGCGTCGGTCATCGCGGCCGATTCAGATGCCGAGGCGCGGCGGTTGTTCACGTCGTTTCAGCAGTCGTTCATCAGTATGCGGCGCGGCCGGCCAATCCAGTTTCCGCCGCCGGTCGACGAGCTGAAGATTCAATTGTCGCCGTTGGAGCGCGCGCAGTTCGAGCCAATCCTTGGGAACGCAATCGTCGGGTCACCCCTGACAATTCGTGCGCGAGTCGACAAATTCATCGACGAGACCGGTGCGAACGAGCTCATCATCTCGTCGCAGATCTACGACCATGCTGCGCGATTACGGTCGTATGAAATCGTCTCCGAGCTCCAGGGTGACGACGCCCCGTCTCGAACGGTGTGACTGGAGAGAGCGTGACCATGCCTCGTGTGATTCGATTCGCCGTCGCCGCAACCGTCACGACATTGCTGGGCGCGATGGCGTGCTCGAATGGCGACCGCTCGGTGACCGAGCCGTCGAATCAGCTCGATGTGGCGGCGCTGCTCGCCGCGGCGGCGAGCGGTGAGCCGTCGGCCTATCCGACGGGCGCGCCGGCGATCGCGCTGCCCGTCCCGTCGACCGCGGTGCTGGGAGGCTGCACGTACTCGGCGGCCAATCAGCGTTTCGACTGCGCGCCGCGAACGATCCTCGGGCTCACGTACAAGAGCTCGTATTATCTGCTCGCGGCCGACGGTACTTCGCTGTCGACGCCAGACGCGAGCAAGGTCGCGGCGCTCCGCACGGTGTTCGACGTCACGGGCACCATCATTTCGGCGTCGGCCGTCGCCGGGGTGAAGGACTCGATGTCGGTCAATCACCACGACGACCTGACGCTCTCCGGTCTGCTCACGGGCAACCGCACGGAGAATGGCACGTCGACCGATCACGACTTCATCGTGTTCGACATCAATGGAACGCGCACGACGGACAAGATCGACACCAACGGCCGCACGACGAACCTCGTGCTCACCACCGGCAGCCGCTATCCGACGTCCGGCACGATCGCAACGGACGCGACGACCACGGCGAACTTCGGATCGACGCCGACGTCCTTCACCATTCACTCGGCGCTCACGTTCAACGGCACGAGCACGGTGACGCTGGTGACGACGATCGATGATGAGTCGACGCCGGTGACGTGCCACATCGACCTGGTGAACTTCACGACGACCTGCAGCTGAGACCGTCGCCGAGTTCGGCGGTACGACGGCGGTACGACGGCGCGCGCGCACGTCCTTTGAATAGAAACGAAGCCATGAAACAGCTTCGCTTTCTTCCGATCGCGGCCTCGGCAGTTCTCGCCGCCGCGTGCAGCGCGACGAACGACACCTCGCCGAACGACAAGACGCTGGACATCAATACCGTGCTGACGCAGGTGTCGGCGGGCGATCCATCGACGTTCGCGGGCGTGCGGACCGCGTTTGCGCTCCCCACGGTGGCGACAACGGCGACGCTTCCGACCTCCTGCACGTACTCGCCGGCCAATCAGCGGTTCGACTGCGCGCCGGTCAAGATTGGCTCATTGACCTTCACGACGTCGTACTATGTGCTCGACGCAGCCGGCGGCTCGCTCACCACGACGAATGCGACGCTGGCCGCGGCCGTCCGCGTGATCACCGACGTGACCGGGTTGGTCGACGTGACCTCCACGGGAAGCGTCAACGTCACGGTGAACAAGCACAGCGATCTCACAATGAGCGGACTGATTTCAGGTCCGCGCGTGTTGAATGGCACGTCGACCGAGCATGATTTGCTCGCGACGTCTGGTTCGGTCTCGACGTCGACGACGATCGATCTCACGAGCACCACGTCGAACGTCGTGCTGCCGTCGGCGACGACGAGCAACTGGCCTCAATCGGGTTCGATCACGAGCGACCTTGCCGACGCCACGAAGATCGGATCGCTGCCCGCCGTGCCGACATCCATGCATTCGGTGATCACGTTCAATGGCACGAGCATCGTGACGTTCATGTCGACGATCGCGGGTACAACGCAGACGTGCCGGATCGATCTGTCGGGCAATACGGCTGCGTCGTGTGTGTAGCTGAGGAACGCAGAGCGCACTACGCGCTCCGCATTCCTTCCTCGGTGAGGATCTCGTTCGACACGGCGCGAACGAGATCGTCGCCGGGGTCGGTCAGGCGCTTCCGCTTCCAGTCGCCGCGCGCGTAAACCGCCATCGTGATCAGGGCGATGACCACGTTCGAGATCGGAAACGCCCACCAGATGCCGTGCGCGCCCATGGTGGTGTGTTCGGCGAAGACGTAAGCGAGCGGGAACTGGAGCACCCACTGCGACACGAGCGTGAGGATCATCGTCACGACCATGTTGCCCGAGGCGCGCAACACGCCGGTGAGCGAAAACTGCGCGCCGAGGAATCCCCACGACAGCGCCATCGTGCGAAGAAAGACGGTGCCTTCGCGAATGACGTTTGGATCGCCCGGCACGAAGAACGCCACGAGCCGCGGGGCGAAGAAGAACGCGATGACGCCCATGACCTCGAGCACGCCGAAGCCAAGCGTGGCGCCCAGTCGGCCGATGCGCGCCGCGCGATCGATGTTGCCGGCGCCGATGTTCTGCCCGACGAGCGCGGACACGGCCATCGAGAGTCCCATCGCGGGAATCATCACGACTTGGAGAATCGTCGAGCCGACGCCGTACGACGCGACGGTGAGCGTGCCGAAGCTGGTGATCAGAAACGTCAGGACGGTCAGGCCCAAGGCGCGCGCCGATTGCTCGATCGAGGCGGGAAAGCCGAGTGTGAATGCGCGGCGGACGTAGGACATGTCGGGGATGAAGTCGCGCCAGACGAGATGCACGCCGTATCGCCCGCCGAGCAACACGCCGAGTCCAACGAGCGCCGCCAGACTCTGCGTGCAGAACGTTGCGATCGCGGCGCCCATGACGCCGTAAGCCGGAATCGGTCCCCAGCCGAAGATGAACGGCGGATCGAGAATGAAGTTGAGAATGACCGTGCCCAGGACGATGTACACGGGCAGCTTGGCTTCGCCGACGCCGCGCATGATCGACTGGAACATGAAGAAGAAGAAGTTGAACACGAGGCCGACGAACGACACGCGCATGAATCCGCGCGCGCCGGGGAACACGTCGGGCGCAACGCCCATGAGATGCAGCAGTCCCGGCGCGGCGATGTAGCCGGCGGCGCCGAGGACCACGGAGATCACGACGACGGTGACGAGCGTCTGCGCGGCGACGTGATCGACCATCTCCTGATTGCGCGCGCCGAAGTACTGTGCGGTGAGCGTCGAGCCGGCGATCGCGAAGCCGGCGCCGAGTCCGACGGTCAGAAACATCACCGGCGTTGAGACGGAAACAGCGGCGACCGCGGTGCCGCCGAGCCGTCCGACCCAAAACGCATCGATGAGTTGATACGCTGCCTGCAGCACGTTCGCGAGCGCGATCGGCACGGCGAGCGTGAGCAGCGATTTGAGAATTGGCCCTTCGAGCAGCCGGCTTGGGTGCGCCATGCCGAACAGTAAATGCTCGCTGCGTGCCGCAAAGGTCGCCGCCACGCCGGGATGTTTCTTGCAACGCGCCGGCTCGCCTACGGCTTACATCAACACGAGAGGAGCATGGCAACGGTGGCAACCGTACGACTCGCGGTGATCTTTTACAGCACTTACGGCACCAATCATCAGATGGCGGAGATCGCGGCCGAAGCGGCACGGGCGGCGGGTGCGGAAGTGCGTTTGCTCAAAGTGAAGGAGACGGCGCCCGACGAAGTGGTGAAGGGTCAGGATGCATGGCGGGCCCAGGCGGAAAAGAGCGCGCATCTTCCCGAGCCGACCTACGCCGACATGGAGTGGGCGAACGCGTATCTGTTCAGCGCTCCGACGCGATATGGTGTCTCAGCGAGTCAGCTGCGCGCGTTCATCGACACGCTCGGCCCGATCTGGGCGCAGGGCAAGCTGGCCAACAAGGCGGTGTCGGCGATGACGAGCGCGCAGAATACGCACGGCGGCCAGGAATCGACGATTCTTGGATTGTACACGACGATGATGCACTGGGGTGCGATCATCGTGGCGCCGGGATATACGGATCCGATCTACTACAAGTCGGGCGGCAATCCGTACGGTGTGAGTGTGAACGCGGGCTCGATCACGGACGATCAGAAGGAGGCGATTCGCGCGCAGGCGCGCCGGTTGGTGGAGTTTGCGGGGAAGATCGCGTCGTAGTCAGCCTCGCGAGGAGGACGGGATCACGCCTTCGGCTTCACCCCTCGATCCAACTCCTCGATCGTCGCGATCGACGGCTTCCTCGTCTTCTTCAACCGCGCCGACACTTGTTCCGCCTGCTGGAGCACGCGCAGGATGTTCCCGCTCGAGAGCTTGGCGAGATCCGCGTCGCTCCAGCCGCGGCGCGCAAGCTCCGCGAACAGCGTCGGATACTTCGAGACATCCTCGAGCCCGACGACGTTGTCGGTGATGCCGTCGAAGTCGCTGCCGATGCCGACGTGATCGACGCCGGCGACCTTGCGCACGTGGTCGATCATGTCGGCGACCTGCGCAACGGTCGCTTGCGGGCGCGGATGCGACGCGCGCCATGCATCCACCTCGCGCTTCGCCGCCGCGGCGTCATTCGGATAACGCTTGCCCGCCGCCGCGGACACGGCCGCCAGTGCATCGGCGTCGGCCTTCACCGCCGCGGACACGAACTCGGTGACGAACGGTACCATCACGACGCCGCCGTTCTTCGGGAGGCGCGCGAGAATCGAGTCGGGGACGTTGCGCGGATGATCGACCAGCGCGCGGGCGCCGGAGTGTGAGAAGATCACCGGCGCCTCGGACACGTCGAGCGCGGCACTCATCGTCCCTGGCGACACGTGCGACAGATCGACCAGCATGCCGAGCCGGTTCATCTCGCGCACGACTTCGCGTCCGAAGGGTGTGAGCCCGCCGTGCTTCGGTGCGTCGAGCGCCGCGTCCGCCCAGTCGAGCGTGACGTTGTGCGTGAGCGTCATGTAGCGGGCGCCGAGCGCGTAGTACTGGCGCAGGAGGGCGAGGGAATTCTCGATCGCGTGTCCGCCCTCGAGTCCGAGCAGCGAGCCGATCGTGCCTCGCTTGAAGTTGGCGCGCACGGCGTCGGCGGTGAGCGCCCACTGCAGCTCGGGATGGTTCGCGATCACGGCGCGGGCGATGTCGATCTGCTCGAGCTGCACGCGCGCGTAGCCGGGCGTGCTCGCGACGTCGCCGTTGCGCCGGTACGCGCGATCGGTCGGCTCGCCGGGAATGTAGATCGACCAGAATTGCGCGCCGACATGTCCTTGCCTGAGGCGCGGAATGTCGGTCATGCCAGGTGTGTGTTTCGAGATGTCATATGCCTCGACGTCTCCGGGATGCACGCTGTCCTCGCGAATGCGCCAGGGGAGGTCGTTGTGGCCGTCCATGACGGGCGCGCGGCGAAGCACGCTGAGCGCGCGGGCCATGTTGGGATCGGTCGATTGAGCGGCGGCGTCGGCGGGAGCGGTCGAGAAAGACACGGCGAAAGCGAGAAAGAGAATGGCGCGAAGCGGCGGCATGGTCTGGGGCACGGATGAGAGGGAGTTACAAGGTACGAACGCGACGCGGTTGTCGGAAAAAGTTCCCGGCCAAAGTTCCCGGTCGGGGATTCGCGTACAGTCTCATAATGATGCGGCTCGATTCGCTGCACCGGGAACCGGCCCCGTGCAGCCCGAGTTCATGGGCGAACGCGCACGATGGTCCCCGCCTCTCTCAATGTATTGCTTTGGAGCCACTTCGATGAATTCCTCGCGTCGGCTACTGCTTGCTCTAGCCGCGGCCGCGTCGGTGCTGACGGGTCTTGCCGCCTGTGCCAACGACGCCACCGCTCCCAGCGCTTCACAACCGCGTTCGGGGTTCGGTGTCCCGAGTGCCGCGCACCGCGACATCGCGGGTGAGGACGATCCCAACTTTCTGAACATCGCCTCCACCGCGCCGTCCATCGCCAATCCCGTGATCACGTTCACGGCGACCAAGGGGCGGGACACCGTGGTGAAGATGTACTTCCGCGCGCGGGCGTCCGGCCACGGACACGACTCGACAGTGTTCGCCGCGTTCAAGGTGCCGGCGAAGGCGCTCGCGTATCGGCCCGACGGCACGCCGATCCTCGACGGACAGTCCGTCACGATCACGATGACGCTGGTCGATTCGGTGCACGGCATCATCGACTTTCAGCCGTCGGGCCTGCGGTTCTCCACCAAGAATCCAGCGACGCTGCGCATCAGCTTCGCCGATGATGATCCCGACCTGAATCAGGACGGCACCGTCAATGCCGTCGATCTCGCGCTCGCGGCCAACTTGCACATGATCTGCCGCGAATCGCCCGATTCACAGTGGTTCCGTATTCCGAGCACGCTCTTCCCGGAAACCGGCGAAGTCGAAGGCATCATCTACGGCTTCTCGGGCTACTCCATCGAGTTCTGAGGTTTCGCGTGCCGACTCTGCTGGTCCTCAAGCTGAGCGATTCGTTCTCCGCGCTGTGGCCAACCCTCGCGCGCGAGTGCGAGCTCGAGCTCGAGGTCACCGCGTCGGTCGAGCGCTTCGACACGGCGCGCGACGCGGTCGGCGTCGTGGCCGGCGGCGGCGAGGAACATCGCTTCGAACAGATCTTTCGCGATCTCGCGCCGTGCGACATGGCGATCGCGGCGGTCGGGGCGGAACGCGATCGACGGATCGCCGTCGCGGCGATTCGCGGCGGCGCGTCAGACTTCTTCTCGCTCGCGGACGATCTCGACCTGCTGCGCTCGTGGCTGCACGACCAGTGCGAGCGGTTGCACACGCGGCACCGCCGCACCGAGTTCGCCGAGAATCAGCGGAGCAAGTACCGCTTCGACGGAATTCTGGGTGAGAGCCAGTCGCTGGTGTCGGCGCTCGATCGTGCGGCGCGCATCATTCCGCACCCGAACGTCACGGTGCTCATCACGGGTGAGACGGGCACAGGAAAGGAACTGCTCGCGCGCGCGCTGCACTACAACGGGCCTCGGCGCGAAGCACCGTTCGTCGACATCAACTGCGCGGCGATCCCCGAGCATCTGCTCGAAAGCGAGTTGTTCGGCCACGAGAAAGGCGCGTTCACCGACGCGTCGGCCACCAAGCCCGGCCTGTTCGAGCTCGCGAACGGCGGTACGCTGTTTCTCGACGAGATTGGCCATCTGCCCGCGACGCTCCAGGGCAAATTGCTGCGCGTGTTGCAGGAGCGGCAGATTCGCCGTGTCGGCGCGACGAAATCAATTCATATTGACGTCAAAGTAATTGCGGCGACGCACGTCAACCTGTCGGCCGCGGTGAAGCGCGGAGAGTTTCGCGAAGATCTCTTCTATCGATTGAACGTGGTGCCGCTCGAACTGCCCCCTCTGCGTGCGCGCGTCGAGGACATCGTGCCGCTGGCGCGGCACTTTCTGAAGACGTTCGCGGCAGAGTACAACGTGCCGGCGCCGCAGCTGTCGTCGGCCGCCGAGCGGGTGCTGCGGCAGCGCCGCTGGCCGGGCAACGTGCGCGAGCTGCGGAATTGCATCGAGCGCGCGGTGCTGCTGTGCGACGGCCGCCAGCTCAGTCCCGCGGACGTCGAGGCGGATGCCGTCACCGAGGTGCGCGAAGAGAACGGCATTCCATTTCCCGCGCCGCTCAACACTGTCATCGTCGCCGTGGTGCGCGAGATGCTCGAGCTCTGCGGCGGCAACAAGAGCGAAGCCGCGCGGCGGCTCGCCATTTCGCGCACGCGCTTTCAACGATTGCTCGATCACGGCGACACCGACATTCCGCCGGACGACGAGGCGGAATCCGCTGAGGAAAGCGCGGGACTCAAGCTCGTCGCGGCGCATCCCGCCATCGGCGCGCGAGGCGCGCGGTGACGGTCGTGCCGTCGATGGAGAGTGCGCCGGCGTACACGAACGGCCGCGCGGACGAACTGATTCGCTCGGGGCGTTCGCGCGAAGCCCGTGAGCTGTTGAGCGGCAGCCTTCCGTCCATCGAGCGGCGCGGCGATCGTGCCGCGCTCCGGCAAGCGGTCAATTTGCTCGGTGCAGCCAGTTTTGAAACGGGCGAGCTTGGCGATGCGGAAGTCGCGTTCAATCGCGCGCTGGAGCTCGGGCGCAGCGACAACGACGACCTCCTCGTCGCGCGCGCTACCAACAACCTTGGCGCCATCGCCAATGTGCGCGGAGAACGCGAGCAGGCCATCGCCATGTACTCGCTTGCCATCGCGGCGTATCAGCGCCTGGGCCAACCGCGCGGACTCGCGTCGGCCTATCACAACATGGCGATCACGTTTCGCCACATCGGGCTGCTCGAGCGTGCCGACGAGTACGAGCGGCGCGCGATCGAGTTCGCGATGGAGGCGGAGAATCCGCACATTCTCTCGCTGGCGCGCATCGGCCGCGCGGAGTTGAGTCTTCTGCGCGGCGACGCACGCCTGGCCGAGGCGACGGCGCTGCTGGTCGCGCGCGAGTTCGCGTCGCGATCCGACCCGCACCAGCAGGCGAACGCGCTGCGGGTGGTCGGAGCCGCGCGCACGGCGCTCGGCGATCTCGATGGCGCGCGCCGCGCACTCGACGACGGTCTGACGCTCGCGCGCGAGCATTCCGCGGCGCTGGCCGAGGCGGAGCTGCTACGGGCAAGGGCCGAGCTCAACTGCTGGCTGCATGACCGCGCCGCCGCCCGCGCGGACGCGTCCGAGGCGATTCGCATCTTCGATCGGCTGGCTGCCCGTGAGGATAGTGATAAACTGGCGCGCTGGCTCGCCGCGGTCGAACAACAGGTGAACGGGCAGTGCTGAGCCGGGGCGGGTTCCGATAGATCATCGGGGCTTGCAGCGCATTTGGTGTCTGCTTCGTACCAAAGCAGGGGCACCATGGCAAACCCGGCATTCCATCTCTCGGATTTCGACGCGCCCGACTTGTCGAGCGCGCCGCTCGCGACACCTCGCGTCGCGTTGACGGTCGTCGTTCCGACCCTCAACGCGGCGCCGCGTCTGGCGGCGGCACTCCAATCCGTCTCATTCGCCGACGAGATCATCGTCGTCGACGCCGGATCGAGCGACGACACCCTGGGCGTCGCCCGCGCGCATGGCGCACAGGTGATGTCGATCGGCCGAACGACGATCGGCATGCAGCGGAACGCAGGGATTGCGGCGGCGCGCAACGCGTGGATTCTCGCGCTCGATTCCGACGAAGTGGTGACCGAGGAGCTGCGTGCATCGCTGGCACGCGTGTGCGCGGATCAGTCGCCGATCGGCCGCGCGTACAAGGTGCGCTCGCGCAACTGGCATCTGGGGCGCGAGCTGCGGCACGGGCCGTGGGGCCGCGACTGGAAGGTGCGCGTCTTCTCGCGCGACGCGCGCTTCAACGCGGCGCGCGTCCACGAGCGGATTCAGTCCTCCGCGCCCGTCGCGGCGCTCGATGGCGCGCTGCTGCACTGGCCGTACGATGATCTCGCGCACCAGATCGTGAAGATCGCGCAATACGCCAAATGGAGCGCCGAGGACATGCGCGCGCATGGACGGCACGCGCATGTCCGCGATATCATCGCGCGGCCGATCTGGCGCTTCGTGCGCGATTATGTGCTGTTCAGCGGGTGGCGCGACGGTGTGGCGGGGTTCGTCGTTTCGGTCGCGAGCGCGTTTTCGGTGTTTCTCAAATACGCGTCGCTGTGGTTCTCGAGCGAGGCAGTATGAGAAACGATTGTCATCCTGAAAAGCGTAGCGACGAAGGACCCCTTTCTTTCGAGGAGAGCTCTCCTCGGTGAAAGGGGTCCTTCGCTATGCTCAGGATGACAGCATCGCCTAGAGTCCCACCACCTTGAACGTGACGCTCCCGAGACCGGCGACACTCGCGGTCACCGTCGACGTACCGGCTTTCGCCGGCGTGACGAAGTTGACCGACGCGTTGCCGCTCAATCCGGTCGTCGAGGTCGGGGTGCTCAGCGTTCCGCCGCTCGCGCTCCACGTCACCGCCACGCCGGGTGCGGCATTGCCGAACTTGTCGGTCGCGCGCGCGACGAGCAGCAGCGCGGCGCCGGAAACGACAGCGCTGGAATCCGCGGTGACTTTGAGGAGCTGCGTCGGCTTGCCGCCGATCGCCGTGACGGTGACGGCGACCGTCGCACCCGTGATACCAGCGGACAACGCGTTCGTGCGCGCGGTGTCGCCAATGGTCCACGTCACCACCGCGGCTCCCGAAGCGTCCGTGGTGCTCGACGGCGCCGACACCGACCCGCCGCCGGACGAGACCGTCCACGTCACCGCGGTGCCGGAAACGGGTGTGTTGTTCTGAGTCACGTGCACCTTCACCTGCAGCACCGACGTCACGAGAACGGTGTCGCCGATCAAGCCGGTGTCGGCCGTGATCGTCAATCCGCTCGAGGACGTCGAGCTGCCGGGGGTCGACGGCGTTGACGGCGTGGTGGGGAGCTCGCCGGTGCTGTCCTTGTGGCACGCTGCCGTCAGAGCAACGGCGGCCAGCGAGAAGAGCAGGGTGGGTGTGCGCATATGCATGAGACACACATTAAGGCGAACGCCCCCACAATCAACTATCTTCGTGACTCGCTAAGAGGAATTGACCGTCTCCCCACTCCAGTCGATGTCGCTGCACGAAGTCGTTTCCACGATCGCCCGCGAGCTGTCGCTCGCCCAGCCCCAGGTCGCCGGCGCGCTCGCGTTGTTCGACGAAGGCAACACGCTCCCCTTCATCGCCCGCTATCGGAAGGAAGCCACAGGCGGACTCGACGAAATCCAATTGCGCGACGTCCGAGATCGCGCGCAGTACCTTCGCGAGCTCGGCGAACGCCGGACCGCCATTCTCGACAGCATCGCGGACCAGGGCAAGCTCGACGACGCGCTGAAGGCGCGCATCGAAGCGGCCGCCACGAAGCAAGCGCTCGAGGATTTATATCTTCCATACAAGCCCAAGCGGCGCACGCGTGCGACGATCGCGCGCGAACGCGGACTCGAACCGCTCGCGGAGCTCGTGTGGACGGGCGAGCTCACAGTCGACGCGTTGACCGAGCGCGCTCGCGAATTCGTCGACGCGGCAAGCGAAGTCCCTGACGTCGAACACGCGCTCGCCGGTGCACGCGACATTCTCGCCGAGCGCATCGCGGACGATGCGAGCCTCCGCGGCCGTGTGCGCGACGTGACGCGTGCCGAAGGCGTCGTTCGCGCGCGCGTGACCACGGCCAAAGCGAACGAAGTTTCCAAATTCCAGGATTATTACGAGTTCTCTCAACCGCTCGAGGACCTGCCGTCGCATCGCGTGCTCGCCATTCGGCGCGGCGAGGCGGAGGGCTTTCTCCTCTGGTCCGTTGATGCGCCTGCCGAGCGCATTGTCGCGGACATCGAGCAGCAGCGTTGCGCGCGGCATGCCGCGGCGGATCAAATGCGGCTCGTCGCGCAGGATGCGTACAAGCGGCTGATCGCGCCCGCGGTCGAAGTCGATTTGCGGCTCGAGCTCAAAACGCGCGCCGACGAAGAGGCGATCGCGATCTTCGGACGGAATCTCGAGCAGTTGCTGCTCGCACCGCCGGCGGGCGAGCGCGTCGTGATCGGCCTCGATCCGGGATTCCGCACGGGCGTCAAGGTCGCGGTGGCGTCGAAGACCGGCGCGGTCGCGGCGACGGATACATTCTTTCTCCATCAGCCCGATCGATTCACCCAATCGCTGTTGGCCTACGTCGCGCGGTTCGACCCCGATCTGATTTCGATCGGCAACGGCACGGCGTCGCGGGAGACGGAGACACTCGTGCGCGACATTCTCGCCGAGCGGCGGTTGTCGCGCCCGCAGGTGGTCGTCGTCAACGAATCGGGCGCCTCCGTCTACTCGGCGTCCGAGCTGGCGCGCGACGAGCTGCCCGATCTCGACGTGTCGCTGCGCGGCGCGGTGTCGATCGCGCGGCGGCTGCAGGATCCGCTCGCGGAATTGGTGAAGATCGATCCCAAGTCGATCGGCGTCGGGCAGTATCAGCACGACGTGTCGCAGCCGCGGCTCAAGGCGCGGTTGGACGAAGTCGTTGAGAGTTGTGTAAATCGCGTCGGGGTCGAAGTGAACACCGCGTCGGTCGCGCTGTTGTCGTACGTGGCGGGCGTCGGTCCGTCACTCGCCGCGAACATCGTGAAGGCGCGCGACGAGCGCGGCGGATTCACCTCGCGTCGCGATCTCGCGAAAGTGCCTCGGTTGGGCGCGAAGGCGTTCGAGCAGGCCGCCGGATTTCTCCGCGTGCGTGGCGGCGCGCATCCGCTCGACGCGTCGGCGGTGCATCCCGAGCGGTACCCGCTCGTCGAGGCGATCGCCGCGGACGTCGGTACGCCGCTGGCGGAGTTGATCGGCAACGAGCCGCAGCTTGGACGCGTGAAGCTCGAGCGTTACGTCTCGAGCGAAGTCGGACTTCCCACGCTTCAGGATATTCTCACGGAGCTGCGCAAGCCGGGACGCGATCCGCGCGAGGCGTTCGAGCCGCCGGCGTTCCGCGCCGACGTGACGGAGCCGAAGCATCTCGTCGAGGGAATGGAGCTCGAGGGCGTCGTCACGAACATCGTGGCGTTCGGCGCGTTCGTCGACGTCGGCGTGCATCAGGACGGTCTCGTGCACGTGTCGCAGCTCGCGGATCGTTACGTGAGCGATCCGAACGCCGTGGTGAGCGTCGGACAGAAGGTGAAGGTGCGCGTGATGTCGGTGGATCTCGAGCGGAGTCGCATTGCGCTCACGATGAAGCGAGGCGCTGCCGCGTCGGAGCAACGGCCGGCCGCGAGAGCGCAAAAGCCCGAGAAACCGCACAGGCCGCCTGTCGCACCAATTCCTCGCTCGGGCACTGTCGCGCCGAACGGGATGCGCTTCAAGTAGCGGCGGCCGTCGTTCCCCCGGGGCGTCGATACCAGTACGCGATGCCGAGCAGGAACACGCTGGTGACGAGGTACGCGGCGATGCGCGCGCCGAAATCGAAGTACGTGCTCGCGCCGTAGCACGCCGTCGCCGCCGCGGCGAGCGCCAGACCGAGTCCGGTCTGGCGCAATCGCGCGCGATGCCGCGCTCGGCCGATCGCGACGCTCGCCACCGCGGTCGCGGCGAAGTAGACGACCAGCAGCAGCGCGGCGGTGCTTGGACTGTACGCCATCGCGAGCTCGATCAGCGCCCAGACGAATGCCCACAACCACGGCGCGGTCGTGACCGCTCGCAGCAGCAGCCGCAGCTCGGCGGCGTAGGTCCACTCAGCGCGGCCGGCGAGCGACTCGCGCGTCGCCGTTCGCAGCAATGGCCAGAAGCGTGAGATCGCGATGAATCCGATCAACACGGCGAGCGCGCAGGTCGACGGCTCGGTGGTGAACGGCGTGAACTGGTACGGCCGCCGAAACATGAGCAGCACGACGGTGCGAAGCGCCGTTCCGATGAGGAATACGCCGCCGACGACCACCCACGTGCGACTCGGCCGCGGCTTGTGCAATGCGAGAAGCAACAACGACAGCGCGACGCATGCGGCGATTCGGCCGAGTGGTTTTTCGATGGGCGCGACGAGGACGGCCATGATTGCCGTTGCGCTCGTCGCGAACGCCGACGCATCGCGCAACGAGCCGACGCGCCGGCGCCACGTGAAGATCAGCGCGAGCACGGTCGCCGCGGCGAACGCGGGCCACAACCCATGCTCGAACATGACCGCGTCCGCGGCGCGAATCGCGAACGCGAACGGCAACACCGCGGCGTCGAACCAATCGAGAACGACCGGATCGTTTCGCGTGCGGCGAATCACTGTCGACTGCGGAGCGTCGGCGTGATAGTCGAGCAGCAACAGCCACATCGCGAGTCCACCGATGATGACCCCGGCGAGCGTCTCCGATGCGGTGGCCGGTCCGTTGCCAAGACTCGCGATGAGCGCGAGCAGCGCCATCCAGCGCAGCACGCCTCGCACGCGCGTCGCCGGTGCAACGATCGCGACACCGAAGGTCGCGACCACGAACGGGAACGAGAATGCCGTCACGAACTCCGGCATTCCCGAACGTTCGGCGACGGTCGCCGCGGCGATCGCGTACAGCGCGCTCACGGCATACACGGCGCGCCAGCCGATCGCCCAGTCGCGCTTCCCGATCGCGAAGCAGCCGGGAATGAGCACGAGAATGCCGTAGCCCAAGAGCGCGTATTCGTTCGCCACGCCGTCGGACGTTACGAACGGCGCGATCGCGGCGCCGGCGAATGCCGCGCACCAGAGCGGCTCATCGTTTTCGGTATGCGCGAAATACGCGAGCATCCACGACACCACGGCCGCGCCAACGAACGCCGCAGCCGACGGAACGATGTGCAGCCCCGGCCCGGCGCCATACGCGCACACGTGCACGATCGCGAGCGACAGTCCGAGCAGCGTCGAGCCGAACGACCGCTCGCGGCGGCGCAATCGAAAACCCCAGCCGCCAATCGCCGCGGCAACGACGAGACCGAGCACCAAGCGCGCGGTTGGACCGAGCTGCAGATACCTGTGCGCTATCGCCCAGCTGAGGAACGTTCCGACCGCCGCCACGGCCGCGAGCACCGCGATGACGAGCATGCCGTACCGGCCGAGCAGACTCTCGACATCATCGGATCGAAAGCGGCGCGTCGCGGGCGCGGCGGTGAACGGCGGAGGTGGCGGAATAAGCGGCCGGGCAGCCGTACTTCGTGAGGGCGCGCCCGTCCCGCGCAGCGCCGCCAGTTCCGCCGCGACCATCGCGAGCGTTTCCTCGAGTCGTGCGACGCGCTCCTCCAGCGAGGGGTGATCGCCGTCGGAGGGTGGCGGACCGGGCGGAAACGTCACGATGGAATGCGTGTCAACGCGCGGTTGGACGGATCAGGTATCGGCCGTGGGGCCGTAGATCGACGGCAGCGGCACGTCGTTGAGCCGGAGATACACGCTCAACTGTCCGCGATGATGAATGATGTGATTCATCAGCAGCGTCCGTATCACCGCCGCGCGCGGCATCGCGAAGATGACGTTACCGCCGTTGCTGAGCGTCCAGGTCGTGCCCAGATCCTTGTCCTGAAGTGACTGTAATGCGGCGCGCGACTTCGCGACGTTCTCATCGAACAACGCCAGCAGCTCTTCGCGCGTACGTTCGGTGGCGGCATTGGCGCGCGTGCTGGTCTGTGCGGCGGCGCCGAAGTCGCGGCCTTCCTGTTTCACGATCATCTCGCCGAATCCGGCCAGATTGGCGAGATGGAACGCCAGCGCCCCCATCGCCGTCGACTTCGTGTGAGGCTTCCAATCGCTCTTGTCGAGCGGAACGCGTTCCAACAGGGACCGGGTGGTGCGCATCTCCTGGTCGAACTCGGGGACGATGGTATCGGCGAAGGCCATGGTGGGTCTGGGTTTAGGTGAGATTCAATAGAACGACCGTACCAAACGAAATCCAGATCTTCGTGCAGCGATGTGAAGCTATTCCCGTCTGAGTCGTCTTGTGGGGATTGTTGACACTTCTCGCTGTGATTGCGCGTAGGCTCCGCAGACGAGCGATCCCAACTCCCGCCGTACGACTCGTTCAACCGCCCCGTCTACCGACCCGAGCCCACTGTGCGCTACATGGTGTACCTACATCATATGATGAAACGTATCCTGCTTCGCGAGCTCACCGGAGTGTCGCGCCTGTTGTCGCGCCCGTTCTCGCGCCGGTTGTCGCATCTGTCCGCCGCGGCCCTCCTGCTCCTCGCCGCCGCCGCCGTCTCGCCGGCCGCCGCACAGATCGGCACCACCACACAGATCATCACCGGTCACGTGGTCGGGCCGGACAGCCAGCCGATCAACGGGGCGCGCATCGACATCACGTCGATCGAGACGGGGGTCATCAAGCACACCACCACGCATTCCGACGGCCGGTTCTCCATGCTGTTCCGCGACGGAGGCGCGTCGTACACGGTGCGCATCACGTACATCGGACTCGCGCCGGCCACCGTAACGCTCACCCGGCAGGCTGACGAAGACCGGCTGGTCGCCGAGGTGAAGTTGGCGAAGACCGTGCAGCAGCTCGCCGCGGTGCAGGTGCGTGCAAACGCGAATCGACCAGGCGCTCCGCCGGCGTCGGGCGCAGGCGCCACCGGATTCGGTCTTCCGCCGGAATTGATTCAGCGAATGCCGGTGCTCGCCGGCGACCTTGCCGCCATCGCCGCGCTCGCGCCAGGCGTCGTCCCCACCTCGGCGACCGATTCCACCCCGGCGTCATTCTCTGTCGCCGGCCAGCCGCCGGCGCAGAACAACGTGACGGTGGACGGCAGCTCGTTCCTCTTTGGCTCGCTCCCGCAGGATGCGGTGCGCGCGGTGCGCGTCATCACGAACGTCTACGACGTGAGCCGCGGCCAGTTCACCGGCGGCCAGATCACCACCACCACGAAGAGCGGCACGTCGTTGTTCCAGGGCACGACGACGGTGAACCTGCAGCAGCCGTCGCTGCAATTCCCGACATCGACGTCGCCGACGTTCGGCCAGAAATACACGCAAACCACCGGCAGCTTCGGCGTCGGCGGTCCGGTCGGCGATCACGACGTCTTCTACTTCGGTTCGCTCCAGTACGATCGCAAATCCGATGCGGTCGCGTCGCTGCTCGACGCCAGCTCGGGCGCGCTCGCCAACCTCGGCGCGAATGTCGACTCGGTGTCGCGGTTCCGTCAGATCGTCGCGCGCAATGGCCTCGGCAATCTTGGCAGTGCTCCGACGACGCGTCTCTCCACGACGCTGAGCAGCCTCGCGCGCGTCGACTGGGACATCAACGAGTCGCACTCGCTGATGCTCCGCGGCGACTATCGCCATCTCGGTCAGGATGCGACGCGCATCTCGCCGCTGGCGTTGCCGCAGACCGGCGGCAGCACGTCGTCCGACGGTGGCGGCGCCATGGCGACGCTGACCTCGAGCCTCGGCAATTTCATCAATGAAGGGCGAATTTACGCATCACAGGATCATCAATCGGCGGCGGCGTTTCTCGCCGGGCCGGCGGGTGTGGTGACGGTGGCGTCGGGCGCGGAGACCTCGAACACGACGGCGGGCGTCACGACGCTGCAGTTCGGCGGCAGCCCGGCGTTGCCGCGCTCGACGACCAACCGCCTCGTCGAAGCGTCCGACGAGCTCTCGTGGCTGGTCGGCGACCACCGCCTGAAACTCGGTGGATTGCTGAACGTGTCGCGGTCGACCATCGGCGCGATCAACAATCGCTTCGGCACGTTCATCTACAATTCGCTCGCCGATTTCGACGCGGGGCATCCCGCGCTGTTCGCGCGCACGTTGTCCGGCGCCGATCAATCGGCGGGCAGCAACAACGGCGCTCTCTACCTCGGCGACGCGTACCGCCACTCGGCGACTTTACAGTTTGTGTATGGCGTGCGCGCCGAGGCGACGCGGTTGCCGAATGCGCCGGCGGACAATCCGGCGGTGTCGCAGGCGTTCGGCCGCTCGACGAGCGATTGGCCGACCGACTTCGCGATCACACCGCGCTTCGGCTTTACCTATCTGATCTGGAATGACGCCGGCTTGCCGGCTGGTTCGATTCGCGGCGGCATCGGCGAATTCCGCGGGACGATTCCCTCGCCGCTCGTGGCGGCGGCGCGCAACGGGACGGGCGTCGTCGGCTCGCAGACGCAGCTGCTCTGTGTCGGCTCGGCGGTGCCGGTGCCGAACTGGTCGGCCTATCTGGCCGATGCGGGAACGATTCCCGACACGTGCGCCGGCTCCGGTTCGTCGACGTTCGGATCGGTTCAGCCGAACGTGATTCTGCTCGACAAGAGTTTCGGCGCGCCGGACGTCTGGCGTGCGTCGCTCGGATTCACGAAGCGCATCGGCACGTTCTCGAGCATCGGCATGGACGGTCTGTTCGCGTACGGCATCAACTCGCCGTTCGGCGAAGACATCAACCTGCCCGCGCCGAGTTTCGTGTTGGCGGGCGAAGGCGGTCGTCCGGTGTTTGCCCAGGCGAACGCGATCGTGCCCGGCACCGGCACGGCCAGTCCGCTCGTGCGTCCGCACAGCGCGTTCGGTCCCGTCATCTCGCTTGGCTCGGGCCTCAAGTCGCGAACCGGCCAGGTAACGACGAGCGTGACGATTCCCGGCGTGCACTCGGGCCTGATCACGTTTGCGTATACATGGAATCGTGTCCTCGATCAGTCGGACGGCTTCGCGCTCGGCTCCTATGTGCCGAATACCGCCGGCAACCCGAACACGATCGAGTGGGGCACGAGCGATCTCGAACGGCGGCATCAGGTGATCGCGACCTCGCTCATTCCGTTCTCGCATGGGATCGACTTCACGGTGATCGGCCGCTTGTTGAGCGGCGCGCGCTACACGCCGTCGGTCAACGGCGACGTGAATGGCGACGGACAGCGCAACGATCGCGCGTTCGTGCCGGGCGCGGGATCGTCGCTCTCCTCCGACATTGACAAGCTGATCGCGACGACGGACGATCGCGCGGCGGATTGCATTCGATCGCAGGAAGGGCGAATCGCGTCGCGCAACTCGTGCACGACGCCGTGGACGCCGCAGCTCGACTTCCAGGTGAACTGGCAGCCGCGCGCGCGTGTGTTCGACGATCGGCTGACGGTGTCGCTCGTCGCCACGAACACGCTGGCCGGCGTCGACCGCGTGCTGCACGGCGACAACCTGCACGGTTGGGGACAGCCGGTGTTCCCGGATCGCACGCTGCTGTCGATTGCCGGCTTCGACCAGCAGTCGCGCCAGTACCTTTACAAGGTGAACGGTCACTTCGGCTCGCCGACGGGCGCGGGCAGCGCGTTCCTCGTGCCGTTCCAGCTTGGCCTGCGCGGCCAGGTGAAGGTGGGCAGCGACCCGGTGAAGGTGCAGCTCAAAGCCGTGACCGGCGGCGCCAATGGCGGCAAGGCGACGCTCGCCGAAGTGAAGGAGCGCATCTCGAAGGGGCTGCCGACACCGGTCAAGTCACTGGTCGAGCAGGCGGACTCGCTCAAGCTCAACCTCACGCGCGATCAACGGGTGAAGCTCAACGCGATCTCGACGAAGTTCTCGCAGCAGGCCGACTCGATCATCACCGTGATCGCGCAGCTGCTGGTCGATGCGGGCGACCATCCCGACCTGGGCGCGCTCGCGCCGAAGATTCAGCCGGCGAACATCTTCATTCTCAAGGCGCTGCAGCAGTCGGTGAAGGATGCGCAGAATACATTGACGCCCGAGCAGTGGGCGAAGGTGCCGGAGCGCATCCGATTGCCGCTGTCCGCGCCGCCGCCATCGCAGCAGCAGCAACGGCCGCCGGCAGACTAAGTGTCATCCTGAGCGAAGGCGCGCAGCGCCGGCGTCGAAGGATCCCCTTCTCAGCGGAGCGCTGCACATAGCTCCTCCGCCGGGACGGGGGTCCCTCGACTCCCCTTCGCTGCGCTCAGGGTCGCTCGGGATGACGCGCGCGTTACCTTTGATGGTATGTCCTCCCCCGCTCCCGCCCCCGAAACCAAGCACCGCGACTTCATCCGCGAGATGGTCGCCGAAGATGTAGCAACCAACCGGTTCGGGCGGCGGATTGCCACGCGCTTTCCGCCCGAGCCGAATGGTTTTCCGCACATCGGTCACGTCAAAGCCATCTGCCTGAACTTCGGCATCAAGCAGGAGTTCGACGGGCGCTGCAACCTGCGGTTCGACGACACCAATCCCGAGACGGAGGACATCAAGTACGTCGAGGCCATCAAGAACGACATTCGCTGGCTCGGCTTCGAGTGGGACGAGGAGCTGTACGCGAGCGATTACTTCGAGCAGCTGTACGACTTCGCGGTGATGCTGATCGAAAAGGGCAGCGCGTACGTCGACTCGCAGAGCGACGTCGAGATCCGCGAGAATCGCGGCACGGTGACGTCGCCGGGCACCAATAGCCCGTATCGCGATCGCAGCGTGGCCGAGAATCTCGACCTGCTCGAGCGCATGCGCGCCGGCGAGTTTCCCGATGGCGCGCACGTGCTCCGCGGCAAGATCGATATGTCGCACAACAACATGTTGATGCGCGACCCCATCCTGATTCGCATTCGCCATGCGCCTCATTACCGCCGCGGCGACGCGTGGTGCATCTATCCGCTCTACGACTTCGCGCATCCGCTCAGCGATGCCATCGAAGGCATCACGCACTCGCTCTGCTCGCTCGAGTTCAAGGACAACAACGACGTCTACCGCTGGCTCGTGCACGAGACGGAGTTCGAGCATCCGCCCGAGCAGACGGAGTTCTCGCGGCTGTCGCTCGAGTACACCGTCATGAGCAAGCGCAAACTGCTGCGCATCGTGAACGAGGGGCTGGTCTCCGGTTGGGACGATCCGCGCATGCCCACGATCTCGGGCCTGCGCCGGCGCGGCGTCACGCCCGAAGGGCTGCGTACGTTCGCCGAAGCGGCGGGCGTCTCGCGGAAGCCGCAGCGCACCGAGCTCGCCACGTTCGAGCACGCCGTGCGCAACGATCTCAACATGCGCGTGCCGCGCGTGATGTGCGTCGTCAATCCGCTGAAGGTCGTGCTCACGAACTATCCGGAGGGGCAGGTCGAGGAGCTCGAGGCTTCATACTATCCTCATGACGTGCCGCTCACCGGCTCGCGCCCGGTGCCGTTCTCTCGCGAACTGTACATCGAGCGCGACGACTTCATGGAGAATCCGCCGAAGAAGTTCTATCGGCTGGCGCCGGGCCGCGAAGTTCGGCTGCGCTACGGCTACTTCATCACGTGCACGGACGTCGTGAAGGACGCGAACGGCGAGGTCATCGAATTGCGCTGCACGTACGACCCGGCGACGCGCGGCGGCGACTCCCCCGACGGCCGAAAGGTGCAGGGCACCATTCACTGGGTGTCCGCGGCGCGCGCGCTCGACTGCGAGCTGCGTTTGTACGATCGCTTGTTCGCGATTCCCGATCCCGACGACGTCGAAGACTTCATGGCCGCGTTGAATCCGGAATCGCTGACCGTCGTGCGCGGCGCGAAAATCGAGCCGAGCGTCGGGAACGATGCCGCGGGAACGCGCTATCAGTTCGAGCGCACGGGCTACTTCGTCTCCGACACCGTCGACTCCAAGCCCGACGCGCTCGTCTTCAATCGAACGGTCACCCTCCGCGACACGTGGGCCAAGATCAAGGACAAATGATGCACCGCCTGCTTGCCCGACTCGGTCGTTTCGCGCTCGCCATCGTCGTCGCGCTGCCGCTGCACGCCCAGACGCCTGCCGGCAAGCACATCATGTATCGCGTGCATGGCCCGAACGGCGCGACGGTCTACCTGCTCGGCTCCGTTCACCTGCTGACGCCCGAGGCGGGAAAGCTGCCGCCGATCGTCGACACCGCGTTCGCGCACGCGCAGACTATCGCCTTCGAGACGAGCCTCGACTCCGTCGTCGCGCGCGCGCCCGAGATGGTCGCGCTCGCACGCGTCGCGCCCGGTTCGTCGCTCCGCACGATGTTGTCGCCCGCGGCCGCGACGAAAACCGATTCGCTGCTCCATCTCTACGGCATGTCGCTCGATCAGGTCGCGATGTTCAAGCCCTGGTTCGTGTCATTGCTCATGACGTCGCTGACGATGCAGAAGGCCGGCTTCCAGGCCGACTATGGCGTCGACATGCAGCTCGACAAGCGCGCGAAGCAGGCCGGCAAGCCGGTCATCGGCCTCGAGGGCGTCGATCTGCAGCTGCACTTGTTCGACAACCTGTCCGCCGCGCAACAGGAGCGCATGCTCGTCGCGTCGAAGGGACCCGACGCCGCCGTGGCCGAAATGACGTCGCTCAAGGATGCGTGGCTCGCCGGCGATGCCGCGCGGCTCGACAGCATGCTCAATGCGTCGGCGGAGATGTCGCCCGAGATGCTGGACGTCATGGTCGTGCGACGCAATCGCAGCTGGATTCCCGAGATCGAATCGTTGATCAAGGGAAAGACCGACGCGCTCGTGGTCGTGGGCGCGGCGCATCTCGTCGGCAAGACTGGCATCGTACAAATGCTTCGCGACAAAGGCTACACGGTCGAGCAGATCTAGCCGCAGATCAGGCGCGGAACGCACTGGACGGCGCTCGACCGAACCGCCAGCTTCCCCGCGCCATGCTCCCTCTCATCGGCATTCTCATCGTCGTCGTCGGATTCGCGTTTCGCGTGAATCCGCTGCTCGTCGTCGTCACGGCGGCCGTCGCGACGGGCCTCGCGGCGCATCACGGACTCGTCGACGTGATCACCGCGTTCGGCAAAGCGTTCGTCGACAGCCGCTCGGTGCCCGTGGTCTGGCTCGCGCTGCCGGTGATCGGCTTACTCGAGCACGCCGGACTCAAGGAACGCGCGCGCATCGTCATCTCGCGCATTCACGCGGCGACGACCGGCCGGTTGTTGCTCGCCTACCTCGTCATCCGGCAGATCACGGCCGCGCTCGGGCTCACTTCGCTCGGCGGCCATCCGCAAATGGTGCGGCCGCTCATCGCGCCGATGGCCGAAGCGGCCGCCGAGAATCAGTTTGGCGAGTTGAGCGACGAGACGCGGAATCACATTCGCGCGCACGCCGCGGCCGTCGACAATATCGGCGTGTTCTTCGGGGAAGACATCTTCATCGCGATCGGATCGATCCTCCTGATTCGCGGGTTTCTCGATCAGAACGGTATTCACGTCGAGCCGCAGGATCTCGCCGTGTGGTCGATTCCCACGGCCATCGCCGCGCTGATCATTCACGGCGTGCGGCTCATGCTCCTGGATCGCCGGCTGCGTGCGCAGGCGGGCGGTAAATGATCACGCTCGAGTTCATCAACGTGCTGATGGGGATGATGCTCGCCGGCGTCGCCGTCGCGAACCTGCGCGATCGTAGGAACGCCAAACGCTACAACAACGCGGCGTTCTGGGGACTGTGGGCGTTCACGTTCTTCTTCGGGTCGTACGTTCCCAATTTCGTGAATGGGCTCGTGGTCATCGCGATGACGCTCGTGATGGCGATCGGCAAGTTGAGCGGCGCGCCGCCCGAGTCGGCGACAAAAGAGGAGCGCACGGCGAGCGCGAAGCGCTTCGGCAATTGGCTGTTCGTGCCCGCGTTGACGATTCCGGCCGTGACCCTCGCCGGCACGTTCGGGTTCAAGCACGTCGTCATCCACGGCACGCCCCTCGTCGACCCGAAGCAGGTCACGCTGATCTCGCTCGGCGTGGCGACGGTGGTGGCGCTGATCGTCGGGATCATCATGCTTCGGCCGCCGCTCTCCACGCCGATGAACGAAGGGCGGCGTTTGATGGACGCCGTCGGTTGGGCGGCCGTGCTTCCGCAAGTGCTCGCCGCACTCGGTGCAATGTTCGCGCTGGCCGGTGTCGGACCGATCGTCGCGCAGATCATCGATCGCTGGATTCCACTCAACACCGCGTTCGCCGCCGTGGCGGCATACGCGATCGGCATGGCGGTCTTCACGACCATCATGGGCAACGCGTTCGCGGCATTTCCCGTCATGACGGCGGGCATCGGGCTGCCGCTCATCGCGCACAAGTTCGGCGGCGACGTCATCATCATGTGCGCCGTCGGGATGCTCTCCGGATACTGCGGCACACTCTCGACGCCGATGGCCGCCAACTTCAACATCGTGCCCGCGGCGCTGCTCGAGCTGCCCGATCAAAACGCCGTCATCAAAGTGCAAATTCCAACCGCGATCGTGCTGCTGGCGGCCAACATCGCGATCATGTACGTATGCGTCTATCACCGATGACCCTCGACAAGACCATCGCCTCGCGCTTCGCGTCGCTCGCGCTCGCCCACGTGCAGCGCGAGTATCCGAACAAGCTCGATCACGTGCTCAACGGCCCCGAAGATCTCCGTGCGCCGAGCGTGCTGCATCCGATCTTTTATGGCAGCTTCGATTGGCACTCGAACGTGCACGGCTATTGGCTGCTTGCCACGGTGTATCGCGAGGTTCCCGATCTCCCGGAGTGCGCGCGCATTCGCGAGCTCTTCGACGCGCAATTCACGACGGAGGCCGTCGCGGCGGAAGTGGCGTATTTGCAGCGGCCGAATCGCGGAACGTTCGAGCGGCCCTATGGTTGGGCGTGGCTCCTCATGCTCAGCGCCGAGCTGCTACGCCATTCCTCGCCGGAGGCGTCGCGCTGGTCGGAGACGATGCAGCCGCTGGCCGACGCGTTCGCCGATCGCTTTCGCGCGTTTCTGCCGAAGGCGCTCTATCCGATTCGCGTCGGCACGCACTTCAACACCGCGTTCGCGCTGGCATTGGCGCACGAGTACGCAACCGTCACCGCCGACGAATCATTCGTCGGTCTGCTGCGCGACAAGGCGACGGCGTGGTACGGCAACGATGTCGATGCCCAAGCGTGGGAACCTGGCGGCGACGATTTCCTCTCCTCCGCGCTCATCGAGGCCGAGTGCATGCGCCGGCTCGTCGACGCCGCAACGTGGTCACGCTGGTTCGACCGATTCTTGCCGCGCGTTGCGCAGCGGCAGCCGGCGACGCTCTTCGAGCCCGTGACCGTTTCCGATCGCACCGACGGCAAGATCGCGCATCTCGACGGATTGAATCTGAGCCGCGCGTGGTGCTGGCGAAGCATTGCGCCTCGCCTGGACGACGCGCGTCGCGCGATCGCGCTCGAGACGGCGGAGCGACACTTGAACGCGAGCCTGCCGCACGTCGCGGGCGACTACGCCGGCGAACACTGGCTCGCGACGTTCGCGCTGCTGGCGCTACGCATCAACGAATCTTGATCAGCCGCGGCAGATCGTTCGTCCAATCGTCGACCGTGAATCCGCCCGGATACTCCGTGCGCAAGCTATCGTCCGACGAGTAGGCGAGCACCTGCGCGGCGTGGCCCATTCCATAGTTCATCGGGCCAGCTTCGCCGGGTTTCATGATCTCCATCGACGCCGCGGGCAGCCCGAGGTTGTGCGCGATGGCGTTCACCGAATCGAGTGGCCCGCGCAGACCGATGAACCGCTTGTCGAAGTTGTCGAGCCAACTACGCAGGCGTTCCGGCGTATCGCGATTCGGATCCGTCGTCACGAATACCACGCGTACCCGTCCCTGATCCTCAGGCGACAGCTTCTTCATCGCCGCCGCGATGTTGTTCATGTGCATGGGGCACACGTCGGGACAGTTCGTGTAGCCGAAGTACAGGAGCGTCGCCGTGCCGCGCGTTTGCTGTACGAAGTCGAACGGACGGCCCTGCGTGTCGTAGAGTGTGAAATCGACCTTGCCGCGCGCCGGAACGTACCGGACCCCGCGCAGGGCGCCGATCTCGGACTCGCGCGTCTCGCAGGCCGTGGCTGCGCTCAATGCCGCGACGGAAAGCACCAGCACCGATGTTCTAAGAATTCTCATCGCACCGCTCCAGCGCCAACCGCGCGCCGCTCGGCGTCGAACGCCAGGACGGCATCCACCAACGGCGCTGCGTCGAATCGAACCGGATCAGTCGTCGGCAATCCTGTCTCCTCGGTCACGCGATCGATCTCCGCGCGCGCGTCGCGCTCGCTCATGTCCACCGTGTTCAGCGAGATACCGATCGTCTTCGCGGGACGCAGCGGATGCGCCATCGCCTCGTGCAACGCGATCACCTCGCCGAGCGGTGGAATTGGAAGCCACGCGTTGTGGCGAAACGTTTTTCGTGTCGGCTGATCGCACGCGATCAACGCGTGCGGCAAGCTGCCGTGCAGCAGCCCGAGCGACACGCCGGAGTATCCGGGATGCAGAATGGATCCTTGGCCTTCCACGAGCACGATGTCCGATGTCCTCGCGGCTTCGAGAGTGAGCGATTCCGCGGCGCCCGCGATGAAATCGGCGACGACGGCATCGACACATATCCCCCAGCCGTCGATGAAAATCCCCGTTTGTCCCGTCGGCGCGAACGTGGCACGCGTGCCGCGCGATCGCATCGCATCGCGAAGCTGGAGCATGACCGTCATCTTGCCGATGTTCGCGTCAGTGCCGACGGCGAGAACGACCGTCTGCTCGATCTCCCGCACACGGCCGCCGCCGACCGGCAAGTCGGCAGGCGGCCGGCGAACGTCGCGAACCTCGACCTTGAATTGGCGGGCCAGGGGCCCGAGCTCCGGATCGTCGGCGACGAACGTGTGCAGCCCGTTCCAGATCGCGAGACCACGTTCGATCGAGCGCGCGATTGCCGAGCGCGCTTCGGCCGGCAGTCCGCCGCCGTTCACCGCGATTCCGACCATCAGTGCATCGGCGCCGCGCGCGACGCCTTCATCGATGCTCGCGACAACGGGGATGTCGCCGCCATAGCCGAGGACGTCCTGAACGCGCTGGCCGGCGCGCGTGCTGTCGAGCACCGCCGCGACATGGCCGGCGGAATATCGAATCACGGAGTTGCCGGTCTTGGACGCGGGCGTGCCGAACTGGCCTTCGGAGAAGATGAGATAGCGGGGCATGCCATAAATCAAAGCCGCACCGCCCTCGCGTGCAAAACGTCGGCTCAGCGACCCTCAGTCATTCGCGCGTCATCGGACGGGCGCCTTTGGCGTGTCGAACACCGTGCCGTTCGACGCGTGGGGAAGCAACACGCCCTTCGCGTCGAGCGCGATCGTCCGAAATCGATCGGCCGCATCCGGCGGGATGTGCGCGCGAGCGAAGAGGATCACCGCGAAGAGATCCGCGCCCGGCAACGATCCGCCGAATCCCAACACCGAGCGAATGCCGTAGCGTTCGACGAATTGGGCCTGCGCCGGGATGTAGGGACTGTCCGCGGCTTCCTCGACGTGAAAGACGCCGTACGTCTTGCCTTCCGTGTTGCGCAACAGGTCCGGCGACGGCCGGATGACGTCGTCCAGGTCGAGTCCAAATTGCCGAATGAGCTGTGCAATCATCGGCGCGCGCGAGACGATCTGCGCGCTTGGGAGCGGAATGGCCTGATGTGCGTGCGAAAGGTGGCGATGATTCCATGCCTCTTCGTCGCCGACGGTGGCGAGTAGTGCGAGGCACCGCATCGTATCGGTTTCGGCGATCGATGGGCCGTCCGCCGATCGCAACGCGCGGCGCGCGAACCGCTGCAGCTCGGGCGGCAAACCGCCGAACGGATGCACTTTGTACATCCGAACGAGCGCGCATGCGCGACCGCCGTCGGAGCTCACCAGCTCATTATAAAAGTACCGGCAGATTTTCCGGCCGGCGGATTCCATGCTCGGCTCACTTCGGCCACACTCGCGAACATCCAGACTGCACTTCAGCATTTCGCGCAAACCAAACTGCGTCACATCCACCGCCACTCATCCTCCAGGGTGCAATCGCTCGCACACGTTCGCGAGATTCGGGCCAATGGCCGAGGCCGTCATGAAGACGGGAGTGGCCTCCTTTCTATGGGAGACAATTGCTCCCGGGCAAAGAAACGCGGATATTCAATAATGCACTCGGGGCATCGCTTTGCGCTCCGCGCGTGCGCGTTTCGAGCGAGGTAGGTCGCAATGGCATCTGCCGCGCACTCCCACGCGGTCCAGTTCTACGAGAGCGATGAATTCCTGGTCGAGACCGTGGCGAACTTTCTCGCCGACGGCTTTCGCGCCGGCCGCCCCGCGGTCGTTATCGCCACTGACGAGCATCGACAATCACTTGCCGTCGCGCTGAGCGCGCGCGGCTACGACGTCGGCGACCTGGGCCGGCGCGGCATGTCGCGTTTTCTCGACGCGCAGGAAATGCTGAATTCGCTCCTGGTAAACGGCATGCCGGACCGGGCGCGTTTCGAGAATACCGTGGGCCGGCTCGTTCGCGACGTCGCGGCGCAAACCCGCCGGGAGCCGTGCGCTTACGGCGAAATGGTCAGTGTGCTGTGGGACGAGGACAAACGCGACGCGGCTCTGGCGCTCGAGGATCTCTGGAATGCATTCGCGCAGCGCGAGCGGTTCGAGCTTCTCTGCGGCTACGGCATGGGCGGCTTCGGCGATGCCGAGGACGCGGCCGCGTTCAAGCGTGTCTGCGACGCGCATACGCACGTGCACCCGACCGAGATGTACGGCGCGCGCGACGAGCGTGAACGCCTCGCGGAAATATCGCAGCTGCAGCAGCGCGCCCGCGCGCTCGAGGCGGAGCTGGTCCGTCGCGTGCAACTCGAACAGGAACGCGAAGAACTGCTGGCCCGCGAACGCGCGGCGCGCGCCGAAGCCGAGCAGGCGCGCATCGTCGCCGAGCAGGCGAATCGGGCGAAGAGCCAGTTCCTCGCGGTGATGAGCCATGAGCTGCGTACGCCGCTGAACGCCATCGGCGGCTACACGGAGCTGCTCGACATGGGCATTCACGGCGCCGTGAGCGAGGCGCAGCGCGACGCGCTCGAGCGCATTCAGCGCAGCCAGCGGCATCTGCTCGGGCTCATCAATCAGGTGCTGAACTACGCGCGCCTCGAGTCGGGGAATGTGCGCTATAACGTGTGCGACGTTCCGCTGTGCGAGGTCGCGCGGACCGTCGAGTCGCTGATTCTGCCGCAACTCAGCGCCAAGCGGCTGCAGTTCGAGTTCAAGACCTGCCGCCCCGAACCGGTCGCGCGGGCGGACGTCGAAAAGGTGCAGCAGATTCTGCTCAACCTGCTCGCGAACGCGGTGCGCTTCACCGATGAGGGAGGGCGAATCGGCCTCGAGTACACCGTCACGGCGCAGAACGTGGTCGCCGAGATTCGCGATACCGGCATCGGCATTCCGCCGGAAAAGCACGAGGCCGTGTTCGAGCCGTTCGTGCAGGTCGACACCAACTACACGCGCTCGCGCGACGGGGTCGGGCTCGGCCTATCCATTAGCCGAGATCTGGCGCGCGGTATGGGTGGCGACATCACGCTCTCGAGCGGGCTGGGTGCGGGCTCGAGGTTCTCGCTGACCCTGCCGCGCGCCGCGACGGCTCGCTAAAGTCGCCGCGCTCATCTCGCCATCGCGCGTGGCGCAGACATATCTTTGAGCCGGTCACATCCACGCTCGAGGATTCCATGTCGCTCATCAAACGTGCGGTCGCCCTGATTGCGGTCGCCGCACCCGCCTGTCTTTTCGCGCAGACCTCGCATCGCGCCGCTGCTCCCGCCACCAAAGTTGGACCGCCTCACGGGACGGTGATCGTCGTCGGCGGCGGCTCGATGGGGCCGGAGGTCTACAACGCATTCATTCAGGCCGCGGGCGGTCCGAATGCGCTCATCGTGCTCGTGCCCACCGCGGGCGGCGACACGGCATACGCGCAGAACTATTCGGGCACGCGCGGTTGGCGCGCCGCCGGAGCCAGGAATCTCTACGTGCTGCACACCACGAACCGCACGCTCGCGGATGCCGACAGCTTCGTGAAGGTGCTCGACAAGGCGGGCGGCGTGTGGTTCGACGGCGGCCGGCAGTTCCATCTCGTGGATTCGTACGCCGGTACCAAGACGGAGAAAGCGTTCAACGACGTGCTGGCGCGCGGCGGCGTGATCGCCGGTTCGTCGGCCGGCGCATCGATTCTCGGCGACTTCCTCGTACGCGGCGCGCCGTCGAACAACAACATGATCATGGACGACCCCAGCCACGAGAAGGGCTTTGCGTATCTGCGCGGCGTGGGAATCGACCAGCACGTCGTGGCGCGCGAGCGATTGGCCGATCTCGCCGACTCGATCGTGCCGAAGTACCCGAACCTGCTCGCGATCTCCGAGGACGAGGGGACGGCGTGGCTCGTCAAGGGCGACACCGCGCGGATCATCGGGCGCAACAAGGCGTTCGTCTACAACGCCAAGGACAAGAACGACGCCGGGAAGCCGTTCATCACGCTGTATCCGGGCGACCGCTTCAATCTGGCGACGCGGCGAGTGATGCACCGCGCGTCGAGTGACGCGCCATTCAAGATTGCTTATATCGATTCGCTCTTTAAGAAATACTCGGACACCGCCTCGGGCGCGACGGTGCTCGTCGCGCAGAACGGCGAGGTGTTCGCCGACAAGTCGTACGGCATTCCCCCGCAAGCGAAGTACATGCCCACGACCACCGTGCCCGAGTTCTCGCTCGAGGGACTCGGCAGCATCATCAACGGGATCTGCGATCAGCTGGCGACGCAGCGCACCACGGCCGCCGCGACGACGGACAGCGCCGCGCCGGCGGCCACGCCGGGGGCCACGCAGGCCGGCCGGGGACGCGGCGGACGCGGCGGGCCGCCGATGACCGCGCTGCAGTCGTGCGTCGCGCGCGGCGTCTCGACGCCGATCGGCATGCACAAGACCAACGCCACGGCCGACGGCCGGATCATGTCCGACGTGGACGAGCTCTATCGCCTCTCGCTCGGCCTCGAGAATCCGCGGACCTACGCGCGCGATACCACCGTCCATTTCAATGAAGGCCAGGGCTGGACCAGCGACACCTACAAGGGCGTGGCGCGCTTCACGGCGTACGGAACGCCGGACGGCAAGCGCAACGCCTACGTTCGCATTCCGTCCAAGCATGCGACGATCATCGTGTTGACGAACGACGAACACGCCGACGCGAAGGCGATTGCCGACGGGATTACCGATCGCCTGGTAGGCCGCGCGACGAGATAGCTGTTTCGGTCGTACGCCAGGACGCCGAAGTCCGCACATGCCCGATCGTCGTCGCCGCAATCGGCTGACCCGAAGACTCGCCGTCTTCGGGCCGGCCGCGATCGTCGTCTTCACGGGCGGCCTCGCCTACACGGCGCTCCGGCGCGAAATCATTCTGCGCGATCTCGTCCTGCACACGCGCGACGTCATGGACGCGTCGTCCGATCTCGAGACATCGCTGCTGTCCGCGGAGACGGGACAGCGCGGGTATCTGCTGACGCACGACACGTCATTTCTCACACCCTATCGCGGCGCCCCGCAGCGGGCCGAACGCGCGCTGCAGCGGCTCGAGATGCTGACCCGCGACAATCCAAGGCAGCAGGCGCGGCTCGACACGCTGCACGCCCGCATCACGCGCCGTCTCGACGTGCTCGATTCCACGGTTGCATCCGAACGCGCGGGACAGACCAATCTCACGGCCGGCATCATCTCGCATGGTCCGGGGCGCAGTCTGATGACCGACATTCACCGGCTCATCGATAGCGTCGCCGCCGAAGAAGAGCGGCTGTTCACCATTCGGAAGGCCGACGATACGCGCTCCACAGAGATTCAGGGCGCGGTAATTCTTCTCGGAACGCTGGCCGCCGGCCTGCTCGCGTTCTTCGTCAACCGAAATCTGGATCGCGCGCTCGCCGATCGCCGTCGCGCGCTGACGGATTCACAAACCGCGCTGCGCCTCGCGGAAGAATCGGAGCGCCGCGCCGAACGATTGCAGGCCGCGACCGAGGCGTTCACCGGCGCGCTCTCCATGTCCGAAGTCATTCAGCTCATCGTCGATCAAACCGTCACCGCGCTCGGCGCGCATTCGGGCGCGCTCGCCGTCGTCGACGGCGCTCAGCTGCGCTTCGTCGCGCTGCGCGACATCAAGGTGAGCCAGGTCGGCGCGACGGTCCCGCTCGACGCCGACATGCCCATGACCGCCGCGGCGCGCCTCGCCGAGCCGGTGCTCGTCGAGAGCGAGGAAGAGATGCGACAGCGGTTTCCGCGGATTCGCGCGACCCACGAGACCGAAGGCGTCAAGTCGATCGCGGCGTATCCGTTCATCGCCGAGCAAAAAGTCGTTGGTGTGTTGCTCATGCGCTTCGCCACCGGGCACGCCCTGTCGGCGGGCGACCGCGCGTTCATGAGCGCGATGTCACGCATCGCGACGGAAACGTTCGAGCGCGCGCGGCTCTTCGAGGCCGAGCGCGGCGCGCGCGCCGCCGCGGAGTCGGCGAATCGCGCGAAGGCGGCGTTCCTCGCGTCGATGAGCCACGAGCTGCGCACGCCGCTCAACGCGGCGCTCGGCTTTGCATCGCTCGTGCGCTCCGGCGTCTACGGCGAAGTGAACGAGCAGCAGGCCGAAGCGCTCAGTCGCGTCGAACGTAGTCAAACCCACCTGGCGCGCCTGATCGACGACATTCTCGATTTTGCGCGGCTCGAGGCGGGACGCGTACGCTTCAGAGTCGAGCCGGTGCGCGTCATGGACGTCATCGGCGATCTGGCGCCGCTCGTCGAACCGCAGGCGACGGCAAAGAAAATCGAGCTCGCGCTGATCTCACCGCCGGAAACGTTCTGTGTCACCGCCGATCGGCAGCGGTTGCAGCAAATTCTCGTGAACCTCGTCGGCAACGCGATCAAGTTCACGCCCGAGGCGGGTGTCATTCGCGTCGCCGCGCGCGAGTACGGTGACAAGGCGTTGATCCAGGTGCGCGATACCGGCGTCGGCATACCCGCCGATCGGCTGCAGTCGATCTTCGAGCCGTTCGTGCAGGTGGACGACGGCCTCACGCGCACCGCGAGCGGCACGGGGCTCGGTCTGGCGATCAGCCGCGACCTCGCGCGCTCGATGGGCGGCGATCTCGTCGTCGAGAGCGAGCTCGGCAAAGGCTCGACGTTCTCGGTGGTGCTGCCGATGGCCGCCGCGCACTGATCCGCGAAGGCGGACTGACACATTTTCCCGTCACCGCGCGTAGACTACGCAGAGATGTTCTCCACCTGCCTTTTCTGCAACCGCTCCCTCGGCGCGAACGAGACGTTCGAAACTTTCCCGGTGGGAAAGCGCCTGGCTTTTGACGCGGCGAAGGGGCGCCTGTGGGTCGTGTGCCCAAGCTGTGAGCGATGGAACCTTTCGCCGCTCGAGGAGCGCTGGGACACCATCGAGGAAGCCGAGCGGCTGTATCGCGACACGCGAACGCGCGTTGCCACCGACAACATCGGGCTCGCCAGGCTGCGCGGTGGTACGACGCTCGTTCGCATCGGCGAGCCGCTGCGTCCGGAGTTCGCGGCGTGGCGCTATGGCGACCAATTCGGCCGCCGCCGCCGTAATCAACTTCTCATCGCCGGCGGTGCCGTCGCGGCGGTTGGGGGACTCATGATCGGCGGCGCGGTCGCCGGTGTGAGTATCGCCGGATTCGGCGGCGTCGCGACCAACCTGACACGATTTCTGGTCCAGGGCGGCGCCGAGCAAGTCGTCGCGAAAATCCCGACCGATGCACACGGCGTTGTTCACGTTCGCCGCCGCCACTTGGGCGAGACGACGATCGATCGCACCCCCGCCGGCGAGATGGCGCTGCATCTTCGCTTCAAGAACGGCAGCGCCGATTTCGTCGGCCGCGAAGCGGAGAAGGTTGCCGCGATCGTGATTCCCAAGGTGAATCGCTTCGGCGGGAAGAAGGAGACGATCACGCAGGCGGTCGCGGAGATCGAGCAGCGCGGCGGGTCCGAGGGCTATCTCGACTCGCTCACGCGCATTGGGCGCACGCTCACGCGGCCGTCGGTGCCGAGTGGCAAGCGCTGGAACGCCTCGCGCGACGGCCGCCAGGCGATGAAGAGCGGCCTGTTCGCGCTGCCGCGCGAATACTCGCTCGCGCTCGAGATGGCGCTGCACGAAGAGGCGGAACGTCGCGCGATGCAGGGCGAGCTCAACGAGCTCGAGACGGCGTGGCGCGAGGCCGAGGAGATCGCCGGCATCGCGGACTCGCTGCTGGTGCCCGCGGACGTGAACGAGGCCTTCGAGAAGTTGAAGGGCCGGTAGCGTTATCTTCCACCATCCGCTCACTGTGGAGGAGTCATGCATTCTCGTTTGCTCTCGTGGGTATCGGGCGCGGCTCTCGTGCTCGCGGTCAGCGCGGCCGCGCAGGCGCAGCAAGTCACCAGCAAGCCGTGCAAGGACGGCACGCCGTCCACCGCGACGGGCCGCGGAGCGTGCTCGGGCCATGGCGGCGTAGACGGCCAGAAGCTCAAGGCCGAGAACAAAGCCGCGAACGACGCGAAGCACATCGACAACAAGATCGACAAGGCCGACGCGAAGATGGCCAAGGGCGCCGCGAAACCCGGCAAAGGCGACGCGAAGATCGCGAAGGCTGAATCGAAGGCCGACAAGGCCGAGGCGAAGCTGGTGAAATGCACCGACGGCACGTCGAGCAAGGGCGGTCGCGGCGCGTGCTCGGGTCACGGCGGCATCGCGAGGGGATTAAAGAAGTAGTATTAGTATTCTAGAAATACGATCGATCACGGATCGATGACGATCGCGAAAACATTCGACCGCCGGTTCTCCAACGGAGACCGGCGGTCCCCAGGTATGATCGGCCATGCGCACGCCACGCCCAATCGTTCTCGCCGCCGCGCGACAGATTCAGGACCCGGACGAGCTGCGCGAGCATTTTCACCTGCAGCGCATGACGCTCCTTGCGCACTCGTACGGCCCGCTGCTCGCCGCGAGCTACGCGTTGGCGCACCCGCACAACGTCGCTCGCATTCGGTGCGCCAGGCCTGCCGAGAATACTGGTCCATCGGCATGCTGCCGCGCCTGGCCGAGCCCGAACGCTCGCTTCCACTTGTAAAGTCGGACCTCTGCGGCTCCGACGTGTCCGGAATCCAGTACGGAAACCGGATTGGAAACCGCGTGATCATGGCCTCGTATGGTGATCGGGACCTCAGGCCTCGGCTCGCGACGCTCGACGTTCCGCTGCTGGTGGTGCACGGTGAACAGGAGTCGATCCCGATGGACCTCGTCCAAGAGTGGGTGACGTCGATGCCGCACGGTCGCGCGTCGCTCCTCGAGGTTCCGCGGGCGGCCCACTTCACCTACGCCGAGCGGCCGGACGTCGTGTGGCCCGCGGTCGAGAAATTCTTGTCTGACACTCGTGGAGGGGGGACGAAATGATCTGGATGATCATCGTGGGAATCATCGCCGGATTTCTCGCCGGCAAGGTGATGAACGGGTCCGGCTACGGCATCCTGATGGACCTCCTGCTCGGCGTCGCCGGCGGTATCGTTGGCGGATTCGTGCTGGGTCTCGTCGGCATCGGCGCGCGCGGACTCATTGGCTCCATTCTGGTCGCGACGTTCGGCGCGGTGCTGCTGATCTGGATCGTTCGGCAATTCCGGGCCAATCGCGGAACCATCTGATCGGCCGGTTTCGATTGGACGAAATCCCCCAGCGTGGCATGCCACTCTGGGGGATCGTTGCATTTGGAGGCATATTCGGGGCGTCATGTGGCGAACCATCCTGCTCTATGGCTTCCTCGGCGGCGTGCTCATCGTAGCGCTCGACCTCACCGAGTATCGCTTTCTGGTCGTCGAGCACTCGCTCGAGATCTACGGCGGCATTGTTGCCGCCGTCTTCGCGGCGCTCGGCATCTGGTTGGGGCTCAAGATGACCGGGCGCAAAACGGAAAAGGAAATCGTCGTCGTGCGCGAGACGACGCCGTTCGTCATGAACCAGGCGCGACTCGAGCAGTTGGGCATCACGCCGCGCGAACACGAGATTCTCACGCACATCGCGGCGGGTTTGAGCAACCGCGAGATCGCCGAAAAGCTGTTCGTGAGCGAGAATACCGTGAAGACGCATTCCAGCCGTCTGTTCGACAAGCTCAACGCCCGCCGGCGTACCCAGGCCGTTCAGATCGCGAAAGAGCACGGTCTCATCGCCTGAACGGGTGATTTTTCGGCGTTTTCGCCAAAATCACCCGAATGGGTGACGCGGAAATTCGCTCGTGATTGCAGGATGCCGTCGTCCCTAACCCCTCATCCAATGAAAAAAATCGTTTGGACGTTCGGCCTGATCTCCGGCGCGGTCATGGCGGTGTTCATGATGGCAACGATGCCCTTCATCGACGACCTCGGACACGGAAGTCTGGGTTGGCTCGTCGGTTATGCCGGCATGGTCGCGGCCTTCCTGCTGATCTACTTCGGCGTACGTTCGTATCGCGACAACGTACTTGGCGGAACGATCGGCTTCGGACGCGCGTTCGGCACCGGTCTGCTCATCGCCGTGATCGCCAGTCTGTGCTACGTCGCGACCTGGGAAGTGATCTATTACAAGTTCATGCCGAACTTCTATGCGAAGTATGGGCAGTCGATGGTCGAGCAGGCGCGCAAGGACGGAAAGAGTGACGCCGAAGTCGCAAAGATCCGCGCCAACATGGACACGATGGTCCAGCGCGTCGAGAATCCGCTCTTCGTGACCGCCGCCACGTTCGCCGAGCCGTTTCCGGTGGGCTTCATCTTCGCGCTCGTGTCGGCGGGCGTGCTGCGCCGCAAGCGCCGCGAGCACGGTGCCGAACTGGCGGTGGCTTGACCATGGAACGCGTACTTGGTGTCGGCGGCGTGTTCTTCCGCGCGCGCGATCCGAAGGCCTTGGCGGCGTGGTACGAGCAGCATCTCGGCATTCCGAAGGTGCCCGACAGCACCGGCGGAGAGCCGTGGCAGACGGAAGCGGGAGTAACGGCCTTCTCGCCGTTCGCGCAAACCTCGAAGTATTTCGGCCGCGATGAACAGCAGTGGATGCTCAACTTCCGCGTGCGCGACCTCGCGGCGATGGTCGCGCAGCTGCGCGCCGCGAACATCGAGGTGTCGGAGCCGGAGTCGTATCCGAATCTTGGCAGTTTCGCCCGGACGCACGATCCGGAGGGGAATCCGATCGAGTTGTGGGAGCCGGACGCGTAGGGGCGCACTGTCATCCTCGCGAGCGCACAATCCAACTGTCATCCTTGCGAGCGCGCAATCCGACTGTCATCCTCGCGAGCGCAGCGAGTCGAGGATCTGCTCTTGTGAACGCCGTTCCCACGAGCAGATCCTCGACTCCCCTCGCTTCGCTCAGGTCGCGAGGATGACTGGTGGTCTCACTCCACCCGCATCGCCACCAGCGGATCCACCGCCGCCGCCCGTCGCGCCGGCAGCCAGCTCGCCAGCAACGCCACCACCACCAGCGACAACGCCACCGCCACGAACGTCAGCACGTCAACGGCCTGCACGCCGAACAACATGCTGCGAATGAGACGCGTCAACGCGAACGCCGCGGCGAGCCCAAGCCCCACGCCGAGCACGGTGAGCGTAAGCCCTTCGCCGAGCACGAGCCGGAGCACGCGCTCCCGACTCGCGCCGAGCGCGATGCGAATGCCGATCTCGCGCGCGCGCTGCGCGACGGTGTACGAGATCACACCGTAAATCCCGATCGCCGCCAGCGCGAGCGCGATGATCGCGAACGCGGAGAGCAGCAGCATGTAGAAGCGCGGCTGCGCGACGGAATCGGCCACGACGTGCGACATCGTGTTCATGCCCACGACCGGCAGGCGCGGATCGATCTGCGCGACCTGTCTGCGCACGGCCGCCTCCAGCGTGTTCGCTTGCGCCTGCGTACGCACGACGACCGACACGAGCCCGCCCGGAAGCGCGTTGAATGGAACGTAGACTTCCGGAAACGCGTCGGTCGACAACCCGCGCTGCTTCACGTCGCCGACGATGCCGACGATCTCGCCGGTCACGCCATTGGTGTCGCCCGGTGTCAGCGGCTCGTTGTAGCCGATGCCGAGGATGATGTGCTTTCCGACCGGGCTCACCCTTCCGAAGTAGGCGCGCGCGAACTCCGCGTTCACCACGAGCGCGCCGGGCGCATCGCGACGATTTTCCGCCTCGGTGAAGAAGCGTCCCTGCTTCAGCGTCATGCCCATCGCGTCGAAGAACGCCGGCGACGTCGCGTGCACTTCCGTGATGGTACGGTGCATAGGGTCCTTCACCGGCTCGCCGACGACGTCGAAGTTCGTCATCGTCAGCGAGCGGGCGAGCGGGCGCCCCGCCGTGACGCCGATCGCCTGCGTTCCCGGAAGCGCGCGGATGCGCGCCATCACGTCGTTCGCGATCGCGATGCGCGAGGCATCCGTGGCGTACTTCGCCGGCGGCAGCGGCAGATCGAACGTCACCACGTTCTCGGTGCGGAAACCCAGGTCGACGTGCAGCAGTGTTACAAAACTCTTGATGAGCAAGCCCGCGCCAACGAGCAGCACGACGGCCAGCGCCAATTCGGCGACGACGAGGGCGCTTCGCATGCGATGCACGCCGCCCTTGCTCGAGCCGCGAACGCTCTCGCGCAGCATCGACGCGATGTCGGGCCGCGCGGTATAGAGCGCCGGTACGAGCCCGAACACGATGCCCGTGACGACGGCGACGAGCGCCGTCACGCCGAGCGCGCGTCCATTCACCGATACATCCTGCAGGCGAGGCAGGAGGCGCGGACCAAAGCTCACGAGTATGGTCACCGCCCACGTCGCGAGCGCGACACCAATCGCCGCGCCGGCGAGTGAGAGCAGGAGACTTTCGGTCACGAGCTGCCGCACGATACGCGACGTGCCGGCGCCGAGCGCGGTCCGCACCGCCATCTCACTCGAGCGCGAGGACGCGCGCACCAGCAGCAAGTTGGCGACGTTCGCGCAGGCGATCAGCAATACGAACGCAACCGCGCCAAGCAGCGAGAACAGCGTGGGCCGCAGGTTGCCGACGAGCTGCTCCTGAATGGGCATCACGTCGGCGCCGAACTCCGAGTCCAGTTGCGGGAATTGCTCTCCCAATCGCTTGGCGATCGTTTTTACCTCGTCGCGCGCGCGCGCGATCGAGACACCCGGCTTCACCCGTGCGAGCGCGAAGAATGAGTGCATGCCGCGCATGCTCGCGTCCGCGGACGGCTGATACACCTTCGGTGTCCACACATCGCTCGGCTGCGGATAGCTCGCCGTGCTCGGCGCCACGCCGATGATCGTCGCCGGCCGCTCGTCGAGCATGATAGTTTGCCCGATCACCGACGGGCTGCTCGCGAAGCGAGAGCGCCAGAGCTTCTCCGAGATCACGACGACGTTCGGAACGCCGGGGGCTCCCTCGTTCGACGCGAAGAATCGTCCGCGCACGGGCGCGAGGCCGAGCACCGAGAAAAAGCTGGGACCGACGACGAGGCGATCGAGACGCACGGGATCGCCGGACGTCGTTGCGAAGTTCGTGAAGCCGACACTGAACTGCGCCATGTCGGTGAACGTCGTCGCCAGATCCTTGTAGTCGAGATAGTCGGACGGCGACAACGGAAACGGCTTTCCGTCGCGGCCGGTGGACTGAAGGCGCACGAGCTCCTGCGGCGCGCGAAACGGCAGCGGCTCGAGGAGCACGCCGTCGACGATGGAGTACACGGCGGTCGTTGCGCCGATAGCCAGCGCGAGCGTCGCCACGGCGATGATCGTAAAGCCCGGCGCGCGCAACAGCTTGCGGCCCGCGTAGCGAAGATCCTGCAGAATGGTGTCCATGTCGCCTCAGTCACGGAGAACGTGACGAAAGTTGCCTGCCGGCGCGATCCGGTGGTGTGCGGGCGGTGTCAGGGCGTTGTGAGGATGCCGGCGAGGGTGGCGGAAATTTCTGTAACTCGCGGGCGCGGCCGGTCGTAGTGCTGGCGTATGTCCAAGCTCGATCACATTCGGCGCTCGCGCGCCGTGCCATTGACGCTCGTTCCCCTCCTCGCCGCCACCGTTGGCGCGCGCTGCGCGGGCGATTCGGTCGCCTATGATCCGTGCGAGCCCCAAAGCTACGCGCAGGTCGCGTGCGATTCCGCCGTCGTGCACCATGGGTATTACTACGGTGGCGCGTGGTATCCGCGGGTTTATCCGTACGCCGGGCTGTATTACTTGACGCGATACAACGGCTACGTCTCCAGCGGCGGAGCACTCCGCACCATCTCGCCGACGGTCTACGCGCCGAGTCGCAGCGCACCGGCCGCGCGCCCGAGTGTGGTGCGCGGCGGATTCGGCGGCATCGGTGAAGGTCACGCGTTCGCGGGAAGCTGACACCAATCATGAAACGCATCGTCTGTGAACCGCGCGCGAACTGGCGCGAGACCGTCGAGGCGCGGGGCCTCAAGTGGCATACGGGCGCCGAGCCGTACTGGAGTGAGTCGGCGTACTATCAATTCACCACCGACGAGATCGACGCCGTCGAACGCGCGACGAACGAATTGCACGAGCGCTGCCTCGAGGCGGTGCAGCACGTCATCGACGAAGAGCGGTACGCCGAGCTCAAGATCCCCGAGCACGCAATTCCGCTCATCGAGCAGTCGTGGGAAGACGAGCCGCCGTCGATCTACGGGCGCTTTGATCTGGCGTACGGCTCCGGCGGTCCTCCCGTCATGCTCGAGTACAACGCCGACACGCCGACCTCGCTGCTCGAAGCCTCGGTGATTCAGTGGGACTGGCTCGAGCAGTGTCATTCGGGCGCCGATCAATTCAATTCGCTGCACGAACGATTGGTCGCGGTGTGGCGTGAGATGATTCCGTATCTGACGTCACGCAGCGCGCTCGGTCCGCTCGTCCATTTCTCGTCGATGGACGACGTCGAAGACGGAATGACCGCGGCGTATCTCGCCGAGACGGCGGTGCAGGCGGGATTGCGCGCGCAGCTCGTAGGCATCAGCGACATCGGCTGGGATCCGGACGCGCGCGAGTTCGCCGACCTGTCGAACGAGACGATCGACACGCTGTTCAAGCTCTACCCGTGGGAATGGCTCGTCCACGAACCGTTCGCGCAGCACATTCCACGGACGAAGACGCGCTTCATCGAGCCGGCGTGGAAGATGGTCCTGTCGAACAAGGGCATTCTCGCGATTCTGTGGGATCTGTTTCCGGGCCACGCGAATCTCTTACCCGCGTATCTCGACGAGCCGCACGGCATGTTCGAGTATGTGAAAAAGCCGCTGCTGTCGCGCGAAGGCGCGAACGTCACGGTGCACACGATGAAGGAGCATCTCGAGTCGACGGGTGAGTATGGCGCCGAGGGCTACGTGTTTCAGCAGCTCGCGCCGATTCCCGAGCTCGACGGCAAGCGTCCGGTGCTCGGCAGCTGGATCATCGGGCAGGAGGCCGGGGGCCTGGGTGTACGCGAGGCGGATGGCTGGGTGACGGGCAATACGTCGCGCTTTGTGCCGCATCTTTTTCGGTAGGCCGAGGCCTGAAAGCGAAGCGCCGGGGATGTCTGGAGGCGAGGCGTGGCAATAGTGCCCGGCAGTATCGGCACTATTGCACTCGCTCGCCGGAAGACATCCCCGGCCCTGAGCGTTTCGGCGAGAGAACGCCGAGAACTAAATCACACCAGGCGGCCTCGGACCACGACCACGCATGCCCGGACCGCGCTCTGCTTCACGTTTCTTGAGTTCGGCGACGTTCGCATCGAACTGCGCGTACTGATCGCTCGTCAGAATCCCGCGAAGCGCCGCGATCTGCTGGTCGCGCCGCGCCTCCATCTCGGTACGCTGCTTCTCCATCAACTGCCGCAGCGTCGCCGTGTCACCCTTCTCGCGCGCGTCACGCATCTGCTCGAACGTCGAGTTGCCCTGACCACGCTGCGCCTGCATCTCCTCGCGCTGTGCCTTGCGCATGTCTTCGAGCTTCGCCTTCTGCGCGTCGCTCAGCGTGATGTTCTGCAGCAACGCACCGTCCATCATCATTCCTTGACCGCCACGACCACCCGGACCACGACCGCGCCCCGCCGGCGGTTCACCGCCGCCCTGCGCCTGCAGCGCAGTCGCGCCGGTGAGAGCGGCAAACGCCGCCACTAATGCAATCGTTCGCATGAATGCTCCAACCAAATTGTCGTGCAGCGGCGCCGTGACGTCGCTACCTCGCTACGTCGCGGACTATCGCCGCCACCTCATGGAGATTCGACGCGACCAACGCGCGGTTGTTAACTCGGCCGAAACCGCAGCGTTCGCTTCGCCGATATGCTCCATACTCAACGACACCACGACAGCCTGGAACCCGCATGGATCACCGCGACGTCGGACGCTACTGGGATGAGAACGCCGACAGCTGGACCTCGCTGGCGTGCGCCGGCTACGACATCTATCGCGACCTCGTCAACACGCCCGCCTTCTTCGACATGCTGCCCGACGTCCGCGGCGCGATTCATCGCCTACGCCATCGCCGAGGAGCGCCGCGCACCGCTCGGCATCGACTATCAAGTCGCGAGCGCCGTCGAGCTCCCGTTCGACGACGAGACGTTCGACGCCGCGACGGCGTTCATGTCGCTGATGGACATTCCCGAGAACGATCGCGCGATGCGCGAGGCGTATCGCGTGCTGAAGCCGGGCGGCTTCCTGCAGTTCTCGATCACGCACCCGTGCTTCAATACCGTGTTCACGCGAGCCGTCACCGATGCGGATCACCACAAGATCGCGGCGCAGGTAAGCAACTATTTTCAGAACGTCGACGGCGATGTCGCCGAGTTTCTGTTCAGCGCCGCACCACGCGAAGTGCGCGCCGGCATGCGGCCATTCCGTATTCCACGCTTTGCGCGCACTTTGAGTCAGTGGATCAATCTCGTGCTCGATACGGGGTTCACGATCGAGCGCGTGGGCGAGCCCTATCCGAGCGACGACGCTGTTCGCACGCAGCCGCGGCTGGAGCGGGCGCGCGTCGTCGCCGACTTCCTACAAATTCGTGCGAGGAAAGCGTAAGTGCATCGAACGGTTCGAACGCTGTTTCTGTTGCTGATTGGATTGGCAGCCGGCGCGACAGTCGGAGCGCAGGCACCGACACTCCGCGTCGAGCGAACATCCGACGACGTCGTACTCACCCTCGGTCCGATCGTGCTGCCGGCGCATGCGGGCCACGACGGCGTCGATCAACCACCGCCGCTCACCGTCGCATTCGGCGCCGACGGCTGGATCATGGGATACTCGGTGGAGCTCGTCGACACGAGCGGCAAGGCGATCCCCCGCGTCGTGTTGCATCATGTAAACGTGATCGTGCCCGCGAAACGCGAGTTGTTCAGCGACATCATGCTCCGCATCGCGGCGGCGAGCGCCGAGACGTCGCCGGTGGCGATGCCGAGTGTGATCGGCTATCGCGTGCGTCCGAGCGATTCGCTGCTGGTCTCGGCGATGTTTCACAATCCCACGCCGGAATCGTACGTCGCGACGCTGCGCATTCGCTTCCGCTTCAAGAGTGCGCACAGCTTCGTCAAGGCCGTCGGCATCTATCCGTTCTATCTCGACGTGATGCCGCCCGCGGGATCGCACTCGTTCGACGTGCCGGCGGGCCACTCCGAGCACTACTGGGAAGGAAAGCCGTCCGTCGAGGGACGCATTCTTGGCGTGAGCGGCCACCTGCACAAATACGGCACGCTGCTCAAGCTCGAGGATCGCACGACGGGCGATCTGATGTGGCAAGTGAAGCCCGAGACGGATTCGACGGGCGACATCTCCGCGATTCCGATCGCGAGCTTCCTGTCGCACCTGGGACTCAAGATCTATCCCGATCACGTGTATCGGTTGACCGCGGTGTACGACAATCCAACGGGCGCCACGATCGTCGACGACGGCATGGGCGCACTCGGCGGCGTGTTCGTTCCGTCGCGCGGCACGGCGTGGCCCGGCATCGATCGCGAGAGCGCCGATTACAAAACGGACTACCGGCTAACTTATCGGCTCGACGGCATGCAGATGCACGGCATGATGAACCATCAACCTCCGGAACATCCGTGACGCCCATGCGCAGTGTGTTCGTGCTGCTGTTGTCCGCCGCCACGCTCGGCGCGCAGGAGATTCCGCGCGCGATCTCCACCGATCCCGTGCACGACAAGCAGCATCCCGCGCGCATGGAGGTGTTGCACGTTCCGTCGGGCGGTGTGGAGATCAACGGCGTCGCGTATCTCGCGGCGGGCGCCGGCGCGCATCCCACGCTCGTCCTCGCGCACGGACTGCCGGGCAACGAGAAAAATCTCGACCTCGCGCAGGCGGTGCGGCGTGCCGGATGGAACGCGATCACGTTCAACTATCGCGGCTCGTGGGGAAGTCCCGGCTCGTTTCGGTTCGCGCAGACGTTCGAGGACATGAACGCGGTGCTCGCCTTCGTTCGCGATCCGGCGAACGCGCGAAAGCTCGGCATCGATACGAGGCGGCTGGTGATCGCGGGCCACAGCATGGGTGGGATGGTCACCGTGCACACCGCGGCGCACGACCGCGGCTTGAAAGGCGCGATACTCATTTCCGCCGCCGACATGGGCCGGGCCGATCAGCAGCCTCGCGACTCCGTGATCAAGCACATGGAAGGGGACATGGAGACGCTGGCCGGCACGACGCCAACGCAGATGGCCGATGAGATGCGCGCGAACGGGGCCTCGTGGCGATTCGCGCGAGCGGCGAATGGCCTGGCGCATGTGCCGCTGCTGGTCCTGACGTCGGATGATGGACTGGCCCCGGCGAACGACTCGCTCGTCGCGGCGGTGCGCGCCGCGGGCAATAAACGGGTGACGACGCTGCATGTCGCGACCGACCATTCGTGGTCGGATCGGCGCATTGCGCTCGAGGCCGCCGTGGTTCGCTGGCTGGACGCGCTGCCGCACTGAGCGGCGTTCGGGCGTTCACCTCGCCAAAAAAAGTCAATAGTCGCGCTCGGTTCCTAATTCCGGGATGGCTCGTCTAGAACTGGGAGACGGGCGTTTCCGGCGTCTTCAGTGGCGGCGAAACAGGGCTTTGCAGTATGGCAGCACTATGACGCCATTATTTCGCAGAACAAAGAAGCGAGACCAGCCGTAAAATATTGTCATATAAGGGTTTACCTCGTGTCTTCGATCGATTAGATTCACTGATCCAAGACAACGAATGGATCATTCGACGGGGGAGCCAGTATACCCTCGTAAGACATCGCGCGCTCTCATCGCTGCGCCTGCGCCAGGAGGCCCAAATGGCACGACGCAAACTGTTTTCGAATCTGCTCATCGGTAGCACCGCCGTGCTCTTCGGCGGCGCCAAGCTCATCCCTGGTGCCGACCACTCGGGCCCGGTGCTCACGGCCGCGACGGCCATCGTTACGGGTAAGCCCGCGACGACCTCGGCCGCGCCCGCTTCGCCGGCGAGCTCGCTCGCGATGGAGACGGAGACCGCGCTGAACCTGCTGTCGCCGCTCGTGCCCAAGCTCAGCAGTCCGTCGGCGCTCCAGGATGCGTTCAAGGCCTACTTCGCCTACCGCACCGAACACCCGGACGAGATCAAGAAGCCCTACCTCTACTTCGTCGACTACGGTCTCGCCAGCACCGAAGCGCGCGGCTACGTCTTCGATATGGATTCTCTCAAGATCGTCGACGGCCCGTTCACGGTCGCGCACGGCCGCGGCTCGTCGACGTCGCGGTACGGCGTGCCGACGCGGTTCGGCAACGGGTCAGGCAGCGCCGAGACGTCGCTCGGCTTGTACGTGACGAAGGCGCTCTATCCGTTCACCGGTCACACGGGCGGCAGCACCTACAGCTCGATCGGTCTGCGACTGATGGGTGTCTCGAAAGGCTTCAACGATCTTGCCTTTGCTCGCGGTGTCGTGGCGCACGGTGCGCCGTATGTGACGGCCAGCAAGGCCGGCCGCAGCGAAGGTTGTCCGGCGATGGAACCGGCGCGCGCGCAGCGTCTGCTGCCCAAGCTGGCCGATGGGGCGATGGTGTTCTTGTTCGCGCCGAACACCAACTGGATGGCGAATGATCCGTGGGTGAACGCGTAGCGCTGGGCGATGGGCGCTCGGACGTAGAGAGACGTGGTGAAGAAAGAAGAAGGGGAGCCTCGCAAGGCTCCCCTTCTTCTTTCTTCCGCCTTCCGCCGTCCACGCAAGGGTCTACGACGATCCGCGCGAGAGGCTACGACCTCTCCTCTTCATCCGGGTGGCGCGCCCGCTCGGTCCCCATCGGCTCCGCCGGCGCGCTCGGACTCGCCTCGAGCTTCGGGCGATGATTTTTTTCGTCGTGGCGCGCCAGATCTTCCTGCGAATCGAAATGCGCGCCGCAGACGACACAGTCGTATTCGTGTGTATGGTCCATTGGTGTTCTCCGCTGAGGAATACCGCGGAAGGGCGCATGGGGCGTGCCGCGTGCCGTTGAGAGCGGCGGCTACGGAACCCAGGTCGTGAACGCCGAGGCCGGCTGACGGGGTTTTTCGGGCGGTGTCTCGGCGGGCTCGCCCACGTTGACGATCGCCACGATGCGCTCGTTCCCGCGCACACCGACGGCGGCGCGGGCGGCAGGATCGTCCATGATGGCGCCCGTCTTGATGTGCGTTCCCAACCCGCGCTCCACCGCCGCGAGCGCCAGGTTCTGAATCGCCATCATCGCGGCGGCATAGTCCTCTTCGGCGATCTCGGGATTTTCGTTGCGCGCGACCGCGACGGCGATCATCGCCGGCAGCGTGCGATGATCGGCCGCCGTCGTTTCGCGCGTCTTCTGCGCGAGCGCGGCATCCTCGATCTTCTTCGCCTTGCGCGCGCCGAGTGCGTCGCCGTAGGCCTGGCGGGCGTCGGGGCCGAGGACGTAGAAGCGCCATGGCTGTGTGAGGCGGTGATTGGGCGCGAGCGACGCCGCGTCGAGCAGCGACGCGATGTCCTCGCGCGTCAGCTCGCGATTGGTGAAGCGCTTGATCGAGCGTCGAGCGCGAATGGCTTCCGCGATATGCATGCGTGCAAAGTTAGCGTGCGTGACAACAACCCAAGCATTTGCGAAGGACTTGCGGGCGGGCAACGCGGATTGTAATTAGACTATTATGAATCGCTTTCCCCGTCCTCTCCGGAGTCGCGGCTCCGGGAGGTGGTCGTGGGCGGCGCGAACGACGAACGGGCGACGCGGCCGGTTGTCCCAGGTCGCCGCATTGACCGTGCTCTGGATTCTTGGCGCGTGTCGCCGCTCCGAGGCGCGGCATGGCGCACGAGCCGGCGCCGGCATGCCCGCGGACTCTGTGGCGACTTACCCGCTGGACCCGCTAAGCGGGCCGGAAATCGCGGCTGCGGCCCGCGCCGTTGAGCGTTCTGGAAAGTTGCCGCGCGGAACGTATCGGTTCGCGGAAATCGTTCTCGACGAGCCGCCGAAGGATAGCGTTCGGCGTTTTCGGCCGGGCGCGACCATGACGCGCGCGGCGCGCCTTGCGGTCGTCGATCTCGCGAACGGCCAGACCTACGATGCAACGGCCGACGTCGCGCGCGCGACGCTCACGCGCTGGCAGCCGGTCACGTCAGGCGCGGCGCCGCTCGTTGGAGCGGAGTACGACAGCGTGCGTGCCGCGCTGCTTTCCGATGACCGGTGGCGACGCGCCTTGGAGCGCCGTGGGATCACGGAACCGGACTCGGTTCATCTCTCCGTGATCGTGGCCGGCGATGCGTCGCCGGATAATGCGCGTCGAGTCCGAGTGTTGGCCTTTCTGGAACGGTCGGGTATTGCGTACCTCCATCCGGTCGAAGGCCTGGTGGCCGTCGTCAATGTCACGACGCGGCGCGTGGAACGTGTCATCGACATCGGCAGTGCTCCGGTGTCGGCGGCCGCGTTCGATTCCACGATGGACGCAGCGAAGGCGACCGGACTTCGAACGCTCGAGGTGCGGCAGCCCGATGGGCCGAGTTTCAGGATCGACGGCCACGCCGTCGGTTGGGCGGGTTGGCATTTTCGTTTCGCGCCTCACCCGCGAGATGGCCTTGTGTTGTACGAAGTGTCGCGCGACGTCGCGGGCGCGAACCGGCGAATACTCAGCCGGGCCTCGCTATCCGAGATGCTCGTGCCGTACGGCTCGCCCGACAGCGCCTGGTATTGGCGAGCCGCATTCGATCTGGGCGAGTACATGCTCGGCAATACGATCCATTCGCTGGCTCGCGGAATCGACGTGCCGGCGAACGCGAGCCTGTTTCCGGCGACGCTCGCGACCGACGAGGGTGAGGCCATCGTCACGCCGAATGCCGTGGCGATCTACGAGCGCGACGGCGGCTTGCTGCGGCGGCACGGCCAGTTTGCATCGCGGGCGCGCGAGCTCGTCGTTCGATCGGTATTCACGGTCGGCAACTACGACTACGGTTTGGACTGGATCTTCAACCAGGACGGCAGCCTCCGCGTGGAGGTGGAGTTGACCGGCGTGATGTTCGCGCAGGCGACGTCCGCCACCGACGAGCATGCGTGGGAGCAATCGCCGGCGCATCGCTTCGGGCATCTCGTGGCGCCGGGGCTCGCGGCGGTGCATCATCAGCATTTTTTTAACTTCCGGCTGGACTTTGACGTCGACGGCGAGCAGAACGACGTCGTCGAGGTGAACACCGAGCCCGTGCCCCGCGGCGCGCAGAACCCGCACGGGAATGCATTCGCGACGACCGAATCGTTGCTGACCGGGCCGCGATCGCGCCGCGATGTCGACGCCAATGCCAGTCGCTGGTGGAAAGTGATCAATCCGAATCGCCTGAACGCGCTCGGACAACCGGTCGGCTACGCGCTGGTTCCGGGCGAGACCGCGCCGAGTTATCTCGCCCCGGACAATCCGGCACGGCGGCGTGGGGCCTTCGTCGATCACCAGCTGTGGATCACGACGTACGCGCCGGATCAACTGAATGCCGCGGGCCGCTACCCTCGCAACAATCCAGGCCCCGACGGTGTCGAGGCCTGGACGAACGGCGGCAGCACGTTGACGAACGCCGACGTGGTCGTGTGGTATACGCTCGGCGTCACGCACGTTCCACGGCCCGAAGACTGGCCGGTCATGCCGGTCGTGCGCGCGTCGTTCGTTCTCAAGCCCATCGGATTCGACGTACGCTGACTGATCGAGCGCGCGGACGATGAGCCGTGCGTTCGGCCTATGGTCCTGAAGCGGCCGTCGTTCCTGGGTGCGGAGCCACCGGTGCACGACGCGGACAGCTCGTGGCGTGTGCCAGCGAGTCGAGCGACGCGCCCGGAGCCGCGACGGACTTCACCACGCCGCCCGTCCCCATGACGACGAGCGTCGGCACGCTCGGCACGTGCAGCGCGTGCACGACGTCCATGCGATCGTTCTCGACGGCGAACAACGGCGCCGAGAGCTTGTGCGAGTCCGCGAATTCACGCGACGACGCCCAGTCCGCGAACGACACGACGATGCCGTTCCACGAGCCCGAGTCGCCGAATGCAGTCGCCCACCGCGACGCTTCGTGTTCGCAGGTTGGACACGTCGGCATCATGAACACGACGAAGGTGCACGCGGGCACGCGCGCGAAGTCGAGCGAGACGGGGATTCCCTTGTCGACGACCGCGATGCGGCCGTAGTGCGCGCCCGGCGTGACGACGGACGGCGGCTTCGGGTTGCGCCGATACAGCATGCCGAGTTGCGTCAGCGCCAGCGCGGCAAGTAACACGGTGGCTGCGCGCAATCCCAGTCTGTCGCGAATCCTGTTGGGCATGATCTCGTAGCCTCTGTGAATGAGCGAGGGACGACCGATGCTCCGACCTCGAACCGCCAGGCCGGGCGGCCGTGCATGGGTCGTCCCTCACGTGTGAGCTCGAGTGAGCCCGTGATGTGCCTTCGATGTGTTACTTGATGACGCAGCCGTTACACTGCGACGCGTCCACGCTGCAACAACAGTTGTTCGTGCCGTCCGTGCATGCGCACGCGCACGCGCGATTGAGAGAAATCTCACCGGCCATCGCCGGGCTCGCGAAGTGGGCGAGACCCAACATGACGTTCACCGCAACCGCGGCGACCAAGAGTCGAATTGAGCGACGACGATCCATAACTCCTCCAAAGTGAAATGGCCGAACTGTGGCCTGGCGGTAGGATGACGCTGCCGTCACGTACGGCGGCAGCCGTTGCAGTAGGCTCTGGTGGCGACGGCGCATCCCGTCTCGCCCAGGGTGCGCCCCGAGGCGTTGAGTCGAAACGCGGCGCAATGGCGCCGCCCTTCCGGTGGGCGTGTGACCGTATCGCGGATTTCCTGGCGCAACGGCAGAAGCAGCTCGGTGACGATCGAGTCGCGGCTGATCTGCATTGTCACGTTGCGCGGAAACGCCGACCGCAGCGCCGAGTCGACGGCGGCGCTCGTGTTTACTCGCGTGCGATTCAGGCCGATGATCCTGTCGTGGGCGTGTAGGCCCAGCCGATCGGCCAGCGAGCCCGCTTGAACGGCAATGATCTGCGGGCCGTCACTCACGTTATCGATCGTCCAGCCGATGGTCGTCGCCCAGTTCGGCGGTTGCTCGCGCGTACAGCCGGCGATCGCGGCGGCGGCGAGTGCGCTGAGGAGCGCCGCCGCCGTCCGTCCCGCACGACAACCACGACAACCACGACAACATCGACCAGCGATGAGAATCATCGTGTGCATCTCGCGTCATCCCCGAGTGAGTCGCCCAAGCGAACCTAGAAAGGGGATGTGCTGCAACAAGCGGCGAGCTGACGGGGTTGTCAGCAACGCCGCTTCGGCCAGTCACCGATCGCGCGGACCTGACGAGAATATCAGATTGCGAATTTAAATATGCGCATGCTCTGGTCGTCGGTCGCGCGCGTGCTTACGATACGAGCCGTCGGCGCGATGCATCGCGACGCATGGGAGCGCATCGGGCGCGCGGCACGCGGCGCGCACACGAAACCTTCGACACACCATCGCCCGCGCGGGTGATTGGAGGCGACATGTCACGGGAGTGGATGCAACGGCAGCTCGATCGCGCAATCATGGTAGCGCTCGTCGCGTGCCTCGTGCTCGGCGGCGGACTCGCGCTGCAATCGTATCGGCGCCGCAGTGCGGTACCGCCGGCGACACCGCCGACGCTCGTCGCCAATTGGCGTCAGCTCGCCGAGGTCGGCAACGTCATGGGTCCTGCCACGGCGCCCGTAACGATTCTCGAGCTCTCCGACTTTCAGTGCCCCTTCTGCTCGCAGGCCGCGGCGTCGATTGCGCGGCTGCGCCGCCACTATGGCGCCCAAATCAAGGTCGTGTTTCGACATTACCCGTTGACGGGGCTACATCCTTTTGCCTACGCCGCCGCCGTCGCGTCGGAATGCGCGGCCGAACAGGGCCGCTTCGAGCCGTTTCACGATGCCGTATTCGGAAATCAGGATTCGATCGGCAAATGGTCCTGGTCGACCGTCGCGCGCCGCGCGGGAGTCGCCGACACGACGGCATTCGAAGCCTGCCGCGGTGATGCCACGAGCGCGGCGCAGGCGCGCGTCGAGCGCGACGTCGCGACCGGCCACGCGTTAGGCATGACCGGCACGCCGACCGTCATTGTTCAAGGTCTCAAATTTCCCGGTGCACCGAGCTATGCCGTGCTCGACAGCTTGACGAAGCTCGTGCTCGCCGGCCACGCGTTGACGGCACCGGAGCCGCGTGCGGTGGCGTCGCGCTGACTGAGGGCAACGCGGACCCGCGCACGCGAGCCCGCGCGCGCTCACTGCCCGGCGTCGACCGAGCCTTCGTCGCCATAGCGCGCGAGACTCGCGAGCGACGGCAACGACAGGCGATAGCCCGCGTTGCGTACGGTCTGGAGATGATGGTCGAGGCCGATGCGCGCGAGCTTCTTTCGGAGCTGCGCGATTCGCGCTTCCAGCGCGTTTTCCGACAAGGGTGTTTGATCGGCCGGTCCGCTCATCGTCGCCAGGAGATCCCGGCGTGACACCACCGCGCCGCGCGCGCGCGCGAGAAGCGCGACGATGCTGAACTCGCGCGGCGTGAGGGGAATACTCTGGTTCTGAAAGAGAATGCGCATGCCCGGAACATCGAGCAGCCACTGTGGCGCCAGCACCAACGGACGAAACTGCTCGCGCAAGCCGGTGCGACGCAGCAGCGTTCGCACGCGCATGACGAGCTCTTCGGACACGCACGCCGCGCGCACCACGTCGTCGGCGATCTCGGCCAACGGGTTCGCGCTTTCGCGAGGCGAGCCGTTCGGCAGCTCGTCGACGACGGCGAGGATGCTTGTCGCGGGCGCGCGTCGCCGCAGGTCGCGCACGGCGTGGGCCATGGCGCCGTCGACCGGCGCGCCGATGACGACCACGCGCGTCGACGGCAAGCGCTCGCTGGCGAGCACCTCGGCGATGCTTGGCGCGGCCCAGACGACGACCGAGGCCGCGCTGAGGCTCCGGCACATCGACGCTCGTCGCGCCGAGGTGGGATCGGTGACGCACACCGGCCCGGATGCGGCGGCGGTGTCGAACGGTGGCGCGTTGCTGCGGCTGATGGGCACGACGCGTCCTCGCGGGCGCTAACGACGATTGACTCGGGCGCCCCATCGCGCAGCTGTCGAACGTTCACAGTATTTACACTGGTTCACGGAAAGTAAAGTACCAATTTATTTATGAGAAAATTTTCATGTTATTAGTGGAGTAAAATGATGCATTTTCGTAGCGCTCTTGCGCCCCGTTGCGGCGAACCGGCATATTCGATGCGGCGGCCGTCCGGCGATGGAGGCGCGCGAAGCAGACGCGGAATTTGTCGCATGAGCGGTCTCTCGTGACCGCGAGGTCGAGCGATATGTCCGTTCGCGAGATGATTCGATCCGTCGCCCTCGACGTTCGGCACGCGATGCGCGGCTACCGCTCCGCACCCACGTTCGTGTCCGGTGTCGTGCTCACGCTCGCCCTGGGCGTGGGCGTCAACGTGGCGATGTTCAGTATCGCCGACCGTCTGATGCTGCGGCCTCCGGCGCACGTTCGCGATCCCGCGACACTCCGCCGACTGTATTTCACGGTGAACTCGCCCACGGGGCCGTTGACCACGCCCGCGGCGTCGTATCCGGTGTACACCGCGCTGCATGCCGAGAACACGCCATTTCCCGCACTCGCGGCGTACTACATCAGCCGGACGGCTATCGGCCGCGGGACCGCGGCACGCGCCGCCGTCGTTTCCAGCGTGACCGCCTCGCTATTTCCGATGCTGGGCGCGCCCGCCGCGCGCGGACGCTATTTCGACGAACGCGAAGATGCACCGCCGACAGGCGCCGCGGTTGCCGTGATTTCGTTTACGACGTGGCAGCAGGACTTCGGCGGCGATCCCGGCGTCATCGGCAAACGTGCGACCATCGGCGGCCGTGATTACGAGATCGTCGGCGTCGCGCCCGCTGGATTCACCGGTCCTGATTTGCGTCCCATCGACGCATGGATCCCGCTGAGCGTTGGCGGCGCCGGCGTGCTCGGGCCCGGATGGTATCGGAACTCGGGCGTCGACTGGCTACAGATAATAGTACGCCTGTCGCCCCGCCTTCCCGCGTCGGACGCCGAGGCATTCGCGACGCGAACGGTCGCCGCGGTCAAAGCGGTGGCGGGCAAATCGGCCAACGACTCGCGTCCGGTCGCACGACCTCCAGTCGCTTCGTTCGGCCCGATCGTTCGCGCGATTGGTCCGACGCGTCCGAAAGAGACCGGAGTCGTCGTGTGGTTGGCGGTCATGTCGGGCATCGTGCTGCTCATCGCGTGCGCGAACGTCGCCAATCTTCTGCTCGTCCGCACACTGCAGCGACGGCGTGAAATCGCGATTCGTTTGGCGATGGGCGTGACAGCTGCACGGTTGGCGATGATGCTGTGGATCGACGGGTTGTTGCTCGCGCTCATTGGTGGCGGCATCGGAGTCGTTGCGGGACGGTTGAGCGCGGCAACGATCGGGCGCCTACTTCTGCCGGACGTCGACTGGAACTGGATGCCCTTCGACGCCCGGTTCGCGTCGACCGCCGCGCTGCTGCTCGTCGCGGTCGGATCGGCGATTTCCATTACGCCGGTGCTGCAGAGCCGGTCACCGCGCGTGCTCGGCGCGCTGCGCTCGGGCGCGTCGACGCCCGGCGGCGACAACACGCGTCTCCGCATCTGGCTCGTCGCGGCGCAGGCTGCGCTGTGCACGTTCATGCTGGTGGGTGCTGGGCTCTTCATCCGCAGCCTTCGTCAGGCGCAACAGATCGACGCCGGATTCGACGCGAATCGCACGATCGTGGTGACCGCGCGTCTGCGCGACGCCGGGTATGCGGGAGCTGACGCCAGCCAGTTCTTCCTGCGCGCGCGCGACGCCGTGCACGCGGTTCCCGGCGTGGAGGACGTCGCAAGGGCGATCGCCGCGCCTTTCGTGCTGACGTCCCAGATTCCGCCGCGAATCGCGCCGCCCTATTCGCTGCCGGCCGGCGACGACGCGCCGTACCTCAACGCCGTGGACGCGGACTATCTGAACACGATGGGCATTCGCGTCATCCGCGGCCGAGGCATCGACGCGGTGGACGTCGCGGAGAATCGTCAGATTGCGCTGGTGAACGAGCGAATGGCGGCACATGTCTGGCCCGGCGAGGACGCCATCGGCAAGTGCATTCGGTTCGGCAGCGACACCACGCCGTGCATCACGATCGTCGGCATCGTCGGCGATGTTCACCAATCTCAATTGCTCGAGGAGTCGTCGCTTCAGTACTATGTGCCGCTTGGCCCGCGCTTCGACAATCAGCCCGGGCGCGTGCTGCTCGTGCGCGCGCGGCAGCGGCCGGATGCGATTCTGCATTCGGTTCGCGCGGCCATCCTCGCGCTCGCGCCGAATCTGCCGTACGTGGACGTTCGGCCGTATCGAACGATTTTGGAGCCTGAAGTACGGTCGTGGCGATTGGGGGCGATCCTGTTCACGCTGTTCGGCGCGCTCGCGGCGCTCGTCGCGGCCGTCGGGCTGTACAGCGTGATGTCATACGCAACGGCACAGCGCCGGCCCGAGCTTGCGCTGCGCATGGCGCTCGGCGCTCGGGGATTGGACGTCACGCGAGTCATCGTTCGCGGCAGCATCGTTCCATGCATCAGCGGCGTGCTGGCCGGGTTGGCGTTCGCGTATCTATCGAGCCAGCGGGTGCAGCCGTTGCTCTTTCGGACGTCGGCGACGGACGTGCGGATTTTCGGAGTCGTCGCGGCGTTGCTGGCCGCGGTCGGAATTCTCGCGATCGTTGGCCCGGCGGTACACGCGGCGCGGACGGACCCGATCCTGGCGCTCCGCGAGCCGTGAGCCGGCGCGCCCGTTCAATGAACGGGCGATTTGACGCACCGCGGGACGTCAGCTGCCGTTGGTGTGCGTGCAGCCGTCGGTGCGGCGCGAGTCGGCGAGCTGCGTGATCTTCCACGTGACGCCGACCTTGAGCAGCATGAACGCGTCGACGCCGCAGTGGCTGAAGGTGTTGTTGAGATGGAACGTGTAATACGCCCACACCTGCGCCACGTTGCCGTCGATGCGCACCTCGGGCTCGTAGATGCGCTCGTTCCACACATCACCCGCCTTGGCGCCGACGATCGAGGCGCCGAAGCGCGCGGGCGGCAGGAGCGCGACCGCCACGGTGCCTCCCACGTTCCGCACCCCGGACAGCCGACCCGCTGAATCAAACGCCTGGCTGAGGAGCGACGTGTCGCGCGTACGCATGGCGTCGAACACCATCTGCACCGTGGCGAGCACGGCCTCGCGGTCGGAGCGTTGGCCGCGCGCGGTGGCCGGTGCGAGCGTGAGCGCCGCACAGGCGATATAACGCAGACGCATGCGCATTTCCTCTTTAAAGTGTTGTTACAAGCTGCCCCATGCCGTGAAGCGCGGCGGCTTGGGGAACGGCGGCCCGGCCTCGATGACGATGTCGGTGTGTGCATTGAGCTTGATCGCCTTGGGATCGCCCGCGTAGGGCTTGCCGTTGACCCACACTCGCAGCCGCTGGCCCTTGCCCGCGTGCGCCGTGGCGGCCGTGGTGCGGCTCAGCGGCTGTCCCCACACCTTGAAGAAGTCGTTGAGCGTGAAGCTGCGGTCCTTCGGCGCCTCGATGTGAATGATGCCGTCGGGTGTGTGCGTGTGCAGCCAGTAGATGCAGCGCTGCCCTTCGGGCTGGCCGACATTCGGCGGAATGTGCACTTCCTTGCCGCGGTCGAGAATGAGCAAATGCTGATGGATGTGAATGCGCTGGCCCTCCTGCGCATCGCACGAGATGCCGCCGATGGTCTGGCCATGGGCGCCGGCGATGGGGGACTGCGCGCGCAGCGCGAGCGTCGGGACGAGACACGCGATCACCAGTCCACACGCACGCATTCTCACACGTAACATCGAGAGTCCTCTCACGGAGTGGTGGTTCCTGACGGCACCGCGCGCACGCTCGTGACGAAATATTCCGTTTCGCCAAAGCACGACGTCGGTACGCCTTTGTGCTGCTCGTAGTGAAGCACGACATGCTCGCCCTGGAGCGTGTTCACCGCCGCGGCGACCGAGTCCGAGCGCACGCTGAACACGAACTTTTCAGGCATGGCGCCGGGCATGGCGGTGAGCAGCAGCTCGCCCTCCCAGGTCTTACAGAGCCATCCTTTGCGCGAAAGCTTCTGGAGATACCCCGCGCGATCGCCGGACGAATAGGAGTAGCTCAGCGCGATCGTGACCCAGAGGAGGATCGCGATGACCGGGACCGCGATCACGAGTGTGATCGCGGTGGCCAGTTTGTGGTTGCGAATGAACGCGGGCGCGGGCATGCGAAGGAACCAAAGCCGAGCCCCGCGCCTGGGCAAGGGGGCTCGGAAAGGCTTCGCCTACGACGCCTTCAACACCACCTTTTCGCAGTTCTCCTGCTTGTCGTTGAAGATCTTGTATCCATGCGCCGCCTGTTCCAGCGGCAGGTGATGGGTGATCACGAACGTCGGATCGAGATCGCCGTTCTGAATGTGCGCCAGCAGCGGCTCGAGATAGCGGTGCACGTGACACTGTCCGCTCTTGATCGTGAGCGACCGATTCATGACGGCGTTCATCGGGAACTTGTCGATCAACCCTGTGTACACGCCGATCACCGACACCGTGCCGCCGTTCGCGCAGGCGAGAATCGCCTCGCGGAGCGCGATCGGCCGATCGGTCTGCATGCGCATCATCTGCTTCATGCGATCGTGCATGTAGAACGCGCCATGGCTGTGGCCCTCGACGCCGACGGCGTCGATACAGTGATCGGGACCCCGGCCGGCGGTGAGATCCTTCAGCACGTCCTGCACGCTGTCCACTTCCTCGTAGTTGATCGTGACGGCCCCGGCTTTCTCGCGCGCCATCTGCAACCGGTACGGAAACCGATCGATCGCGATCACACGCTCGGCGCCGAGCAGATAGGCGCTGGCGATCGCGAACTGGCCGACCGGGCCGCAGCCCCACACGGCCACGGTGTCGCCGGGCTGAATGCCGCACATCTCGGCGCCCATGTAGCCCGTCGGCAGAATGTCGCTGAGAAACAACACCTGATCGTCGGTGAGTCCTTCGGGCACCTTGAGCGGGCCGACGTCGGCGAACGGCACGCGCACGTACTCGGCCTGTCCGCCGGCGAAGCCGCCGGTCAGATGCGAGTACCCGAAGATCCCCGACGGCGAGGAGCCCATCAGCTTTTCGGCCTGGTACGCGTTCGGATTAGAGTTCTCACAAATCGAGGTGAGGCCGCGGCGGCAGTTCGAGCACGCGCCGCACGCGATCGGGAAGGGCACCACCACGCGATCGCCGACCTGCACCTTCTTCACCGTGCGGCCGACTTCCACCACCTCGCCCATGAATTCGTGCCCCATGATGTCGCCGGGCTCCATCGCGGGGAGGAAGTTGTTGTAGAGGTGCAGATCGGAGCCGCAGATCGCGGTCGAGCTGACGCGGACGATGCAGTCGTTCTGGTTGAGAATCCGCGGGTCCGGAACGTCGCGGACCTCCATCCTTCGCGGGCCCATCCAGCAGGTTGCCTTCATTGTTAGAATCTCCTAATTGGGTTGCGCCGAGTGCGGACCTTTCGCTCTGGTCGCGTCGGACACGACCACGTCGCCGATTTCCATCAACTGCTTGAACTGGCGCAGCGAGTCTTCCGTCTGCTGGCCCGGCTCCTCGCGGAACATCATCGCCAGCTTCGACCCGATCTTGCCGAACGGCGGCTTGTATTCGAGATCGACTCGGATCTCGGTGCCGTAATCCTTCGGCGCGGCGCGGAACCGTACGGTGCCCGCGTTGTAGACGTCCGATCCCTCGAGCGACGCCCAGGCGATCAGCTCGTTCTCGCGCTCGTCCGTGATCTCGGCGTCCCACTCGACTGATTTTCCCGCCGGTGCCTTGGCGACCCAATGCGAGCGCCCGTTCCCCATGTCGGTCACCGACTCGAGATGCCGCATGAACCGCGGGAAATTCTCGAAGTCGCGCCAGAATGCATAGACAGCCTCCACCGGAGCGCCCACGGTGATGGCTTTGCGAGTGTGGACGATGCCGTGATCGGCCGCCTGATGCACCGGGGTGTCCGGCTGTTTCGACAGCGTCTTCGCCGCCATGACGTCGAGGGCCGTAACCGCGAGGACGTTCGCCGTCGCGAACAGCGTGCGCCCGCGATCATTGTCGGAGTTCGCGAGCGCGCCGCCCAGGAGCGCGAGGTCGAGCACATCGCCGGCGACACGCGACCACATCGGTTTCTCGGGCTGCTGATTCGACAGTACGGCTACGCCGTGCGAGATCTCTCGCAATCCCAACAAGCGCATCAGCATGCGATGCTGATCGTCGTCCTTCACGCCGACGACGTTCGACATCGCGCCGGGCATCGCGACTTGCGCGAGTCCGAGCCCAATGCTGAAGAGCCCGAGAAAATTCGCGAGACTCTCGCCGCCTGTTCCTTTGTCGGCGTCGGCGAGACGTTGATACGGTTGAATGGTGGATTTGCGCGGCCGGATCGACGGCGCGAGCGCGCTTTGTCCGCTACCGTCTCTTTCTTCCGCGGATGTGGTCGTGCGTCCTTCGAATGGCGGGGCCATGCAGCTCTCCTCTGTCGCGTACGGAAATGCGAATCAGAATCAGGAGAGCCACGTGAAGCAGATGATGTGCCGAGTCCCGCGATCGATACGCTACCGTCTGCGAATTGCTCTGAACGTGCCGCCGCGATACGCGTACGGATCGTTTCCGAAATCCACCGTTCCCGTGATGCTGTCGGGCGCCCACGTACGTCCGCTGACGTACATGCGATTGTAGAAGTCGGCGGACATCGCGAGAGTGACAACGCCGGTGGAGTCTGTCACGCCGGTGGGAGCGCCGTTCGAATACGTGTCGGTCACGAACGCGAGGGTATCGAATCGCGCCGTCGCCGAAAATCGGGCGGGGTTGGCCAGCGCCGTGGCGTTGCTGATGACGAGCGTGCCGCGTTGAGTCAACGGCACGGAATCCTTGACCGCGGTGCAATACGGACCCTGCACCGATGGGTTGGGACACGGCGCTCTGCCCAGCAGCGGCCCGAGCTCGAGAACGACGTCGTACGTCCCCTCGATCGGATTCGTCGGTTGAGCTTGGACAACGGGGGACGAATCCGGCGTTGCGGGTTGGAGCACGCTTCGTTCGCCGCCGCACGCGCAAATCACGGCAACGGTCAGGATGAACCATCGCATACTTCTCATACACCAAACGATAGCTCGCGTCCCACGCCGGAGCGCGGGACGAATCTCCTATGCGCCCGCTCGCTTTGCTTTCCAGGCGGCGAGCACTTCGGCTTCCTTCTGCATTGAGAGCCCGTTGATCTCACCGTTCAAGGTCGCGAGCTGCTCTTTCTCGGGCCGCGTCCTGTGCCAGTCGAGCGTGTCTTTCGCCGTCACCGCGAGCGGACGGAACGTGAGACCATGCGCGATTGCTTTCGATGCATCACGGCGTTGGTACCCGGCCGTACGGCCGTACGGCGGCTGCCACACGGTCATGTTGCGCCAGGGCCGCACGCCTTGCTCCTGCAGAAATTCCCACGGCACCCACGTGAACTGCGCGCCGGCGGTGGTGATCGCTTTCACACCGTACAACATCTCTGCAATGGTGAGCGGCTTGTCGGGTCCGATCGCGTTGTAGGTGCCGAGGAGCTTCGTTTCCGCCACGCGCACCGTCCATTCGGCGAGATCGCGCGAGTCGATGAACTGACAGGGGTCGTCGGGCTTGTCGGGCGCGAGCACCTCGCCGCCCTTGTCGATGCGCGCTGGCCAGTACGTGAATCGATCGGTCCGGTCGAGCGGGCCGACGATGAGACACGGGCGAATGACCGTCCAGCGATCGGGATACAGCGTCTTCACTTCCTGCTCGGCGCGCGTTTTCAATGCGCCGTAGTAGCGCGTCGCATCCTGCGGGACGACCGTGTACGGATCGAGGCCGGCGGGCATCGGTGTGGTCGGACTCTCTTCGTTCAGTCCGATGATGCTCTGGTCCGAATAAACCGACGTCGTCGAGATGAAGATGTACTGGCCGACGTTGCCGGCGAGATACTTCCCGGCGTTGCGCACCCATGCGGGCAGCGTCGTCGGATTGTCGAGCACGACGTCGAACTTCTTGCCCTGAAGCGCAGACGTGTCGTTGTTCAAATCGCCCACGAGCTCTTCGGCGACTTTGCCCTTGAAGAAACCCGGGCGCGTCTGATTGCGATTGAACAGCGTGACGCGGTGGCCGCGCGCGATGGCGTAGTCGACTTGCTCCGGTCCCGTAAAACCGGTGCCGCCGAGGATGAGAATGTTGAGCGGCGCGGCCGCCTTCTCGACTCGGCGTGGCTCGGTGCCGAGACGGATTTTCGCCAGCGGTGCGGAGAGTCCGAGCGCGGCGGTCGACTTGATGAACGAGCGGCGGGAGGGCATGCGCGTGAAGCTGCGCCGCCGCGCGTTCGACGTCAATGCAAGGGAAGGGAGACGATGGAAGCGGTGCGGGCCTCGCAGGCTTCCGCTTATCGCATCGCCCTTCCCTCAGCTATCCCGCGAGCAGCCACCCGGGCTTGAGCTCCGACGACAGGCGCACCGCGCCCTGTCGCACCGCTTGCGCGGCCACGCGCTCGAGCAGCACCGCGGCGACGCGCTGCCACGAGTAATCTTTCGCGGTCTGTCGCGCCGCGCGCCGCATGCGTGCCGCGCGCGACGGCGCGGAGTTGAACTCTTCCCAACGGCCGACGATTTCGTCGGGCGCGAGCGTCTCGAGCACGACGGCGTTGCGGCCGTCGACCGCGTAGTCCTCGCCCGTGCCGCCCGTGTAGATCATGCCGCCCGCGGCCATCGCCTCGAGGCCCACGAGGCCGAATGGTTCGTACACGGAATTCGCGAGCACCGCGTCGGATGCGGCGAAGAGTTTGCGCGCCAGCGCGGTGTTCACACCGAACCGCAGATTGATCACTTCGACGCGACGCTCCGGAGTTGCCTCGAGCTCGGACATCAGCTCGCGCTCGTCGGCCACTTCGGCGACACGGAGGCCGCGCGCCGCCGCTTCCTCGACGATTCCCGCCGCGCCGGACGATGGTCCGCCGCTCCGCGCGACGAGCAACGGATGACGTCCGCGTTCGCGCAGTTCGCTCACCGCACCCAGCGCTTGCGACCAGCCCTTCTCGCGCTCCCATCGCGCCATCTTGAAGAAGAGTGTCACCTCGGGGTCTTGATCGACGAGGTGACGCACCGAGTTCGCGTCCCGGCGCGATACGGGCTCGAGCAACTCCTGTGGAATGCCGTTCGGAATCACGATCGCGTCCGCGCCGTACGAACGAATGATGCTGCGCATGTACCGGCTGATCGTCGCGATCGTCGCGCGCATGGCGAGCCTCGGCCAGTCGATCGTCTGAAAGCCGTACGAGTTGTTGGCGGTCCAGAAGATCACGACGCGATCGCGGAGTCCTTCGGCGGCCAGCAGATCGGAGAATGCACAGACGCATTCGGCCGTCTGCCATTCCTCGAAGAGCACGACCGGCATCTTGTTCGCGGCGATCGCCGGCTTGACCACGTGATCGAGGAGATACTGGGGCAGCGACTGCGTGAGGTCGCGCACCTTCGCGTCCTCGCCGTCGTAGACGCCGCCGGGGCAGTTGATGCTGATCCACTGCGCCCATCGGTGAAGCGTGAGATAGCCGTTCATCACGCGTTCCTCGCCCGGCCGGTGAGGATCGCCGATGAAAAAGAGATGCGTCTCGTATCTCAGCTCAGCCAGAGTGCGAGCGAGTCCGGAAACGCGGACGCCGAGGCCCCCGGCTTGCGAGTAGGGGTCGGTGCCTTCAAATGAGACGAGCGAAAAAATTGAGTCGCGCATGGCGCTAATGCCGACCGCGAGAGTCGTACCATGAACGGTGTCGTACCGTTCAGCGCGTCAACTCGGGCGTAACAGCCAGGTTACGGTCGCGCGTGCGACGACATCGCCCGAGGCATCGCGGATTTCGGTGTGAACGTCGAACGAAGTGTCCGCGGTCACGATGGGGACAGTACAGCGACATTCGGCGATGAGCGGTCCGCGCGCCTTTTTCAGGTATTCGATCGAAAGCCCCCGGACGATTCCGCGCACCGACGCGGGCAGCGCCATCATCATTGCGGTCCCGCTCGTTACCTCGGCGAAGTTCACCAGAGCGACCGCATGGATCGAGTTGAGATGGTTGCGCACCTTCCGCCGGTCGCGCAGCGACCAACGCGCGTAGCCGGGCGCTAATTCTTCTATACGCGCGCCGACGGTCCCGGTGTACGGTGCAATTCGTCCGATGAGCACGCTGAACAGCCGCTTGCCGCCAGGCAGCCGGCTGAGGCGGTTCCACCAGGTTGAGACCGCTCGAGTTGGGTTCATGGTTCCTGTCTTGTCAATTCGCGTCGACTCGCGTCAATTCGCGTCGACTCGCGTCAACTCGCGTCAACTCGCGTTGACTCGCGTCGACTCGCGTCAACTCGCGGCCCACTCGCCGAGCCGTTTCCCCTGCGCCATCGCGCCCGTCGCGCTCTGATGGCCATTGAGCTCCGAGTGGCCGATCGCGATCTGCCCGTATCCCGCTGAAACGATTTCGCGCGGCGATGGTTTGCCCTCGACACCGTAGTACCAACCCGGCGGCTGCACCAGACGTGCATGCCCCCAGCGATTGAGAATGAGCGCGGCGACGTCGCGCTTGGCGTCGAACCCGGCGTCGCCGAATTGGCGCGTGAGTTGACCGAGAATGGCGCGCTCGTAGTCCGCGTACGACTTCGCGAGCAGCGCGTTCCGGCCGATCGAGCCCTGCTCGGCGGCCGTCTTCCCCGGCGTGTAGAGGCCCGAGTAGAACGTCAGGACGTTCGGCTTGTCGGGATCGACCGGCGGATCGTAGCCCGGCGTCGTCATTTGCAGGCGAATGTTCGCGACGAAGCCCACGCCGCTCTCGTCGAACCAGCGTGCCGCGGTAATGCCCATGCGGTGCATGAAGCGCCAGTTCCGAAGCCCCACGTTCACGATGAGCGCCGGTGCATATATAAATTGTAAATATGATTCTTTAATAACCGGCGGCAGGTCGGCCAATACGTACTTGTTCACCCATCCGCCCGTCGCCATCGCGACGCGGTTGGCGCGCACCGTATAGAGCTTCCCGTTCCGCGCGTACGTGACGCGAACGCCGCCGCCGGCGTGCTGCACCCGCGCCACCGTCGTTCCGACACGAATGCGAGTGGGCTGATCCTTGGCGTCGAGCGCCGTCCAATTCACGCGGCCGCCGAGCACGCCCTCGAACGAGAAGTCGCCCGAAATCGCGTTCGGAATGAGCTTCTTCACGAGATGCCGCGCGTACGTGACGTTGCCGCCTGGAAACGACAGCCCGGGCCCGCTGTTGCGACCGCGCGCTCGGCTCACACCCGGCATGCCGATCTGCTGCGCGGCGTGCGCGCTCACCGCGTCGGGACTCGCGCCACTGATCAAGCCGATGACCGGCTCGATCATCTTCGTCACCTCGCGCGGATAACCCAACTCCTTCTCGACGTAGTCGCGATACGTCATCGTATCGAGGTGCCGCGCGAACTGATCCGGCGTCATGCCCTTCATGTCGGGATTGGTCGTGCGCCATCGCAGCAGATCGCGCTTCACCGCGTCGGATACCGCCAGCTCGGCGAGATCGTTCTGCCACATGTTGCGCAGCCAAGTCGGCTTGGATGTGGCGCCGAGCGACGAATGGCGATCGAAGTAGTAGCCGATGTCGGTGCCGAACTCGCCGACGCCTTCCATCGGCTGATAGTTGTCCTGCGCCATGCGCAGTGTCATCGCGCCATCGCGCGGTTGCGACCAGGTGAATTCGCGCGGCATGTGCAGGTCGTCCCACACATCGCTCTGCCAACCGCTTCCCTGGCGCGGCACGCCAAAATCGTTCGAGCCTTGCGGCGCGATGACGCGGACGCCGTCGATCACGACTTCGTTCTGCTTTGCTTCGCCGCCGAAGATCGGATGATTCTCGAGCACGAGGCAACGTTTGGAGCCCGCCGTGTGCTGCGCGAAGAAGTACGCCGCGGTGAGTCCGGTGATGCCGCCGCCGACGATGACGAGATCGTACGTCTCGCCGGTGTCAGTGGCGTGGCCCGCGCGACCGTACACGCCGTCGCGAATCTTGTGCGCCGCATCCATCACCGGCTTCGTGTTGCCGTTCGAGCTCGCGTAATCACCGATACCACCCGGTCCAGTCCATCCGTCGGCGAGGCCTTCGGCGGGCGGTGTCGCGCCGAGCGGCGCGGGTGCGCGCAGCAGCGCGGCGCCGACACCGAGTAGCGCGGCGTTCAGAAAATCCTTGCGAGTGATGTCGTGGTCGGTCACGGAATGCGTGTCTGTGTATGGGGAGACATTTGTTTATTGAACGTGCGTTTCGCGTCCCTTAATACCGCCGATCGGACCTCACAGGAATTGCTTGGGTTCGGCGGTACCGGGCCGATACTTTACCCATGACTCTTTCGGAAGCTGCGCCGATGATGGTGCAACGCGTCACCTTTGAACCCCGTGGCGAGTACACGATCTGTGTCCTCGACTTCTCCGGATTTCGAGACACGGAGATCGCCATCGCCGCGATCAATGAAGCCAAGCGGTTGATCGCCGAGCATCCGCCATTTTCCGTGCGCGTGCTCACCGACGTGAGCGGCTCGCACATGTCGCTGCCGCTGATCAACGCCATGCAGGAGATGGTGCGTGCAAACGCGCCGCACGTGACCAAGAGCGCAATCTACGGCTTGAGCTTGCCGCACCGGGTGGCACTGCGCCAGATCCGCCGGCTCACGGGCCGCGACATTCGCGAGTTCACGTCGCGCGACGAGGCGATGGAGTATCTGCGGTCATAGCGTAACCGCTCGGCTCACGTCGCCTGCTTCACCAGCTCCGCCGCGCCCGCCGCCGCCGTGCGGCCAAGCACCTTGAAGCGTTTGCCCTTCAGGTGATTGTACGACACCCAGAAGTGCTCGACCTGCTCGAGCAGTATCGCCGGTAAGTCGTCGATCTCGCCTACGTCGCGATACGTCTCCGACTTGCACGCCACGCCAAGCAGCCGGTCGTTGCGCACGACTTCGCCGTCTCGCTCGCGCTGTTCCGCTTCGATCGCGCCGATCAAGCGAAACGGAATCACCGCGCCGACGAACGCAGGCTCGTCCATCAACAGGAGGACGTCGATCGGATCGCCGTCGTCGCCCTTGGTTCCCGGAATGAAACCGAAGTCGAACGGATAGCTCGCGCCCGCGGGCAGCACGCTGTCATGGATGAACAGGGCGTGCGTTGCGTCGAACTTGAACTTGTTGCGCGTGCCGCGCACGGCTTCGATCACGCCGAGATAGGCGTCGCGTTTCCGGTCGAATGGCTCGAGGCGCGTGTACGGCATGCGTCGGTCGGCGTGAGGGTGAGGTGTCGGGATATCGCGGCGCGTTTTGACTTTCCGGCGTCTCTCCGCATGTTATCTGCCATGCGCTCAACCCTCCTCGCCGCACTTCTGTCCGCGCTCGTGCTGGCTCTCTGCGCCGCACCGTTGCACGCGCAAACCATTGACGACTCGATTCCGCCCGGCGCGAACTTCGACAAGGCGCAATTCCGCCTGTGGCTTCCGCATGATGCCGGCGCGTTACGCGCGGTGCTGGTGCTCGTGCCTGGATCGAACGGCGACGGCCGCGCAATGGCCGAAGATACCGTGTGGCAGCACTTCGCCGCGGCGAACAAGCTGGCGATCGTGGCGTGCCGGTTCACGGACAAGCCACACGACCAGAACTTCATCGAGGAGTACGTCGACGTTCGCCGGGGCAGCGGACAGGCGCTGCTCGACATGCTGTCGCGCTATGCGCTGCGCACGAATCACGCGGAGATCAACACGGCGCCGCTGTTGATGTGGGGCATGTCGGCGGGCGGGCAGTTCGATTACGAGATGACGGCGTGGAAGCCGGAACGAATCGCGGCGTTCGTCGCGAACAAGGGCGGCATCTACTACAGCGCGCTGACGCCGCGAGCCGCTCGGCAGGTGCCGGGCATCCTGTTCATCGGCGGAAAGGATCTCGAGCAGCGCATTCAGACGATCACCGGATTGTTCGCGGTGAATCGGCGCGGCGGTGCGCTGTGGGCGCTCGCTGAAGAGCCGGGCGTCGCGCACGTGGTTGGACGCTCGCGCGATGTGTCGATGGTGTTCTTCGAGGATGTTCTCGCGGCGCGGCTCGCCGCGGACGGAACACTCAAGCCGCTCAATGAGAAGAGCGGCTGGTGGGGAGATCCACATACGCAGGCGATCGGCGCATTCGGGGCCTTGGGGGCCGAGTCGATGAAGCTGCCGAACTATCCGATGGCGTGGCTTCCGACCGAGCGCGTGGCGCGCGCCTGGCGCGCCATGCTTACCGAATCGCCTTTCGAGCCCTGACCGGCGTTTCGCGCCGCTTCAGCTTCCAGCCGGCGGTGCGCAGCGAGACGGTGCGAATGCGCTCGGCGAGATCGAAGGGACGCACGGGCTTGAGCACGTAGTCCGAGATCTTCATCTCGATGAGTCGCGCGACGTCCTCGCGGTCGCTGACGGACGTCAAACAGATGATCGGAATGGCGGCGTGCGCCGGGAGAGCGCGCAGGGCCTCGATCAACTGAAAGCCGTCCATGTCCGGCATTTTCAGATCGGTGATCAGGAGATCGGGATCCTGAACCTTGATCAACTCGAGGGCTTCACGCCCGTCTTCGGCGGCAATCGCGTCGTTCGACCCGTGTTCGATGACTCGCTGAACAAAGGCGCGCACGATTTCGTCGTCGTCTGCAATGATGATCCTCATTGCTCTGAGTTTCGGCCGCGCTCGCCTGCCGCTTGAGCGGGTTTTCGGCGAGTCTCGCGCGCGAAAACGAATGGGGACAGTATTGTGCGCATGACATCCACAACCGGACGGGCCGCCGCGCCGCCGAGCGCCGCCGCCGTTACTGGCACCACTGCTGAAAGCACTGCAGCCGAGTCGGAGCGTCGTATTTGGGGAGTCATTGCCGCGTCCAGCGCGGGCACCGTGATCGAGTGGTACGACTTCTATATCTTCGGGAGCCTGTCGGCGATTCTCTCGGGCGTTTTCTATCCCGAGTCGAATTCGACCATCTCGCTGCTGAAATGGCTGGCGACATTCGCCGCCGGATTCGCCGTGCGCCCATTTGGCGCGCTGGTGTTCGGACGCATCGGCGATCTCGTGGGCCGGAAGTACGCGTTCATGCTGACACTGGTGATCATGGGCGGATCGACGGCAGTCATCGGTTTATTGCCGGGATACGGTACACTTGGGATTTTCGCCCCGGCGCTGCTCGTCACATTGCGGTTGCTTCAAGGACTCGCGCTGGGCGGCGAGTATGGCGGCGCCGCGGTGTACGTCGCCGAGCATGCGCCGGATCACAAGCGCGGCTTCTATACGTCGTTCATTCAGACGACGGCCACACTCGGCCTCTTCGTGTCGCTGCTCGTGATTCTGGCGACGCAGCATTCGATGAGTGCCGAGTCGTTCAAGCAATGGGGCTGGCGGATTCCGTTCCTGCTGTCGGCGGTGCTGGTGGTCGTGTCGTACTACATCCGCTCGCGCATGGCGGAGTCGCCGCTCTTCGCGAAATTGAAGGCCGAGGGAAAAACGTCGACCGCGCCGATCGCGGATAGTTACGGAAGCGCCGATCGATGGAAGGTGTTCTTCGTCGTGTTGTTCGGCGCGACGGCGGGCCAGGCGGTGGTGTGGTATACCGGCCAGTTCTATGCGCTGATCTTTTTGCAGAACATTCTCAAGGTGCCGCTGGATACGGCGTACAAGATCGTCGCGCTCGGGCTCCTCATCGGGACGCCGTTCTTCGTCGTGTTCGGCGCGCTGTCCGATCGCATTGGGCGCAAGCGGATCATCATGACGGGATGCTTCCTCGCGGCGCTGACCTACATCCCGATCTACAAGACGATGTCGGCGTATGCGAACCCGGTGAACTTCGGCATGCTCACGGCGCTGATCTTCGTGCAGGTGTTGTACGTGACGATGGTGTACGGGCCGATTGCCGCGTTCCTCGTCGAGAGCTTCCCGGCGCGCATTCGGTATACGTCGCTGTCGCTGCCGTATCACTTCGGGAATGGCTGGTTCGGCGGCTTCACGCCGTTGATCGCGACGTCACTCGTGGCGGCGACGGGCAATCGATACGCGGGGCTCTATTTCCCGATCGCGGTAGCGGGGCTGACGTTCATCGTTGGGGGATTGTTGTTGCGGGAGACGAAGGATCAGAGTATTTGGGCTGAGGTCTAGAAAAGGCGAATGGAAAGAGCGAGTGGAAAGAGCGATTGGAAGAAGCGAATGGAAAGAGCGAATGGAAAGAGCGAGGCGCGGTTTCCATTCGCCGATTCCATTCGCCGTTTGGCTCTGTGCACTCTCATCTTCACGGCGACCTGTATTCCCGCCGTTACGCCGAACGAGCTCGACCCGCGCGAGCTCGCGCGCGACGTCGTCGTCACGCGCACCGCGCACGGCGTACCCCACATCCTCGCGCACGACTTCGCGTCGGCCGGATACGCCATCGCGTACGTGCAGTGCGAGGACTACGGCGCGCAGGTCGTCAACAGTCTGCTCCGCGCGCGCGGAGAGATGGGGAAGTACTTCGGACGCGACAGCATGCGCTCCGATTTCGCCGGGCACCTGGCGTACCAGCGCGCGCAGGAGGTCTACGGTGACGTCGACGACGACGCGCGCGACGTGTATGAAGGATTCGCCGCCGGAGTCAATCGCTACATCGAGCTGCATCGCGGCGAATTTCCGCCAGGATTCCGGCCCAACTTCACGGGCTACGACGTCCTCGCGAAAGACGTCGAGGTCCCGCCGACGAATCAGGCTTCGCGCTTCGCGCCGCCGACTGGTGTCGCGCCGCACGCCGATCCCAACGACGGATCCAACGCCTGGGCGTTCGCGCCGAGCCGAGTGACGTCCGGGCACGCGGTGTTGCTGCGCAACCCGCACCTCGCGTGGACCGCGGGCTACTACGAAGCACACATCATCATTCCGGGATTGCTGAACTTCTACGGCGACCTGCGCATCGGCGGCCCATTCACCGTCGTCGGCGGATTCAACCCGTACCTCGGCTGGGCTACCACCAACAACGATCCGATCCTCTGGCAGCTGTACTCGCTGGAGACCGACGCCGCCGATTCCATGCGGTACGTGCTCGACGGCAAGACACACGCGCTGTCGAAACAGACCGTCGTCGCCGAGTTCAAGACGGCGACTGGCATGGGCAAGGACAGCGTCGTTCTGTACCGCACATCGCTCGGTCCGGTCGTCAAACGCACGAGAACCACGCTGTACGTGATGAAGGCCGCGAACGACATGGAGTATCGCGGCGGCGAACAGTTCCTGCGCATGATGCGCTCGGGAACGCTCGACGAATGGAAAGCCGCGATGCGCATGCGCGCGCGGATCAACTCGAGCTTCACGTATGCCGACGTCGACGGCAACATCTACTATGTCTGGAACGCGTCGCTCCCGTCGTTGCCGCATCCGCCCACCGGCGACTCGATGCCGATTCCGGTCCGCGAGACCACCGACGCATGGACGCATCTCGTGCCGTACGACTCGCTGCCGCAGTTCCTCAACCCGCCTTGGGGCTACATACACAACGAGAACGACGCGCCGTATTACACGAACATGTTCCAGCCGCTCGATCCGCGCGGGTATCCGCCGTATTTCCCGCCGCCGCATCTGGGACTGCGGAGCCAGCTCGCGATCTCGCTCATTCACAACAATCGAAAGATGAGCCTCGAGGAGATCATCACGCTCAAACACTCCTATCGAATGCTGTTGGCGGAGCGGATTGGGGATGAGCTCATCGCGGCGGTGCGTGCGTCGCATCCCACCGGTGAGGTGGCGCGCGGGCTCGAAGTGCTCGAGCAGTGGGATCGCACGGCGGCGCCCGACTCGCGCGGCGGCGTGTTGTTCGACACGTGGTGGCGCCGGTATGACGTTCGCGGCGACAGCTCGTTCGCCGTCCTCTGGGATCCGGCGCAGCCGCTGACCACGCCGCGCGGCTTGCGCAATCCGGCCCGAGCCGCCGTGGTATTCGGTCGCGCCGTGACCGACGTGATCCAGCGCTACGGATCGGTGGACGTCGCGTGGGGCGACGTGCATCGCGTGCGACGCGGCGACGTCGACGTGCCGGTGGGCGGCTGTGCCAGCGACGAAGGCTGCTTTCGCGTGTTGACCTACGCACCGGCGGCGGACGGAAAGCTCGTCGCGACGGGATCGGATGGATGGATTCTCGCCGTGGAGTTCGCGGACGAGCCGCGCGCGTTCTCCATCCTCGCCTACGGCGAAAGCCCGCATCCCTACTCGCCGTGGTATTCCGATCAGGCGGCGATGTTCGCGCGGGGGGAGCTCAAGCCGGTCTTGTGGAACCTGGACGACATTCGGCGGGACGGCGGCCGCACCTATCGGCCGGGCAGTGACGCGAAGTACGAGCCGTAGCCGTCGGTAACCTTCAATCCGTCGGGCAATGCCATCTTGCGCGGACGTTTCCCGGGCGCATGATAGAGGCACACCGAGGCCTTGGAGGCCGCATGTCGACGCCGGATGCACGCAGCACCGCTTCGCCCAGTTCGCTGACTCCAACGAGTGCACTCACCGGCCCGCTTGCCGACGAAGCCGCGCTCAAGCGCGCCTTCGATGCCGAATTCGCGCAATGCCTGGCGAGCGCGAAAACGCAACTTGGCGAAGCCGCCGCGCACGCGCCGCGCGTCGTGGAGACGGCGTTCCTCAACGCCTGGGGCCAGCGCGCCACGTTGGGCAATGAGGATCATTTAAAGAGTATTCTCTCAGATGAGATCCGTCATGGCGCCGCGCGCGCGCTGAGCCGGCGCCATTCCGGCGGCCGCTTCGGCGCGGTCGGCGGCGCCGCCGCGAAAGCGCACGACCTCGCGGCCGACCGCGAGACGCCCGAATACGTCTGGGGACAGATCGACAGGGCGCTGCACGGGACCGGCGAAACGGCCGAGGCGCATCGCGCGGCCGCGGACGCCGGTCGGCACGAGGCCGCGGCGCACATGAAGCAGATGTCGAAGCGACCGGGCTGGGTGATTCCGCTCGCGATCGGCGTGGTGGCGCTCGTCGCGTCCGTTGCCGGCGTGATGTACGTCGACCGGCTCGGCGAAGACGACGCGGCCCTCGCCATCGTCGCGAACTCGCAGACGCAGCCAGTCACCTCGCCGGCCGGACAGTTCGGGTCGACCACGTTGCGCGACGGCACCAAGATGCGCATGGGTCCGAACACGAGCTACTGGGAGCCGGACGAGTTCGGCTCCAAGAGCCGTGTCATCAGGATCGAAGGCACCGCGGCGTTCGAGGTCGCGCCCGGGCAGAAGCTGCCGTTCCGCGTCGTGGCGCACCGATATCACTTCATCGCCACGGGAACCAAGTTCGTCATCTCGACATTCTCAGCGGACAGCACGCCCTCGATTCTCGTGCAGGAAGGGAGTGTCACGGTCAAGACGCCAAAGGCCCAGGCCGTCGTGACCGCGGGCCAGGCAATGCACGCCGACGCGACCGGCATTCATCCCGTGACCGATGACGCGCGTGCGGAGTCTTTTGGCTGGGTCGACGGCCGGGTGACCGTGCGAAACAAGCAGCTTCGCGAGGTCGTAGAGGCGCTGACCCGATGGTTCAACTACGACGTGAAAGTGCCCGACCTGTCGTTGCTCGATCGTATGGCATCCATAGATGTCCCGATCGACTCCAGCGGTTTGGCGATCACGCAGGTCGAAAAGAGCGCCAACGTCAAGTTCGCGTACGAGGGAGAGTCGAAGATCTTCCGCGACGCGGCGTCAAAGAAGAAGTAATTCCCACCTCATTGGAGTTTCCATGCGTCGTCTTGCCGTGTTGTTGTTCGCCGCCGTTGCGTCCGTCGCGTCTACTTCCGCGCCGCTGCACGCTCAGACCGCCCACCCGGATTTCACGGGAACGTGGAACCTGGACATGACCAAGCTCGAGCCGCAGGCCGCCGCGATGATCAGCAAGGCATCGCTGGCGATCACGCAGGATGCCAAGACGCTCAAGCAGGTGCAGTCGATGACGACCACAATGACCGGCCCGCAGGAAATCACGGTCACGTACAACCTCGACGGCAGTGACTCGAAGAACACCGTCAGCCAGATGGGCCAGTCGCTCGAAATGACGTCGAACGCCAACTGGGACGGTTCGACGCTCGTCATCAAGACGAAGGCCGAGATGCAGGGCCAGGCGATCGAACGCACGGATCGCTACTCGCTCGACGCGGCGGGCAAGGTGCTCACCATCGACACCAGCGCCAGCATGATGGGTCAGTCGATGCAGACCAAGCAGACGTTCAACAAGGCGTGATCGTCCAAGGTCCGGCGTGAAAACTCAGAACGGCGCTGCAGCGATGCAGCGCCGTTCTTCTTTTCAGGCCCGTTCAGGTCTCGGTCTGCCGCGCCGTGTGACGACGAATGGCTTCGTTCACCGCGCTGTACAGCGACTCGGCGTGGAACGGCTTTTTGATGAACGGCACGTCCTGGCGGCCGATGATGCTGCGTTCGAGATCGCTCACGTCGCCGGAGACGAGGGCGACGGGCATCGCTGGATAATGTTCGCGAATCTGATACGACAGATCGATGCCGCCCATCTCCGGCATGGTGACGTCGGAGAGCACGATGTCGATCTCGCTCGCTTCGCGCGCCAGGCGGTCCAGGGCTTCGACGCCGTTCTTCGCCGTGCGCACTTCGAAGCCGCCCGCCTCGAGCATGCGGGTGATCGTCTGCCGGGTCGTTTCGTGGTCGTCGACCACTAGTACTGTCTTTACGGACATGCTTGTAGAATGGTGCATCGTCCGACAAGCGCAAGGACCAACATGCGACCAACATGCTACGACGTCTCGCCACGGCAGTCGGACTGATCGCGCTGGTCGCGCTGTCGATCCTCCGCGTTTCCCGCCCGCCGTCGCCTGTCCCGGCGACCGCATCGGACACGGTCTTCTCCGCCGAGCGTGCGATGCGCCACGTGGAGCAGATCGCGGTGCGGCCGCATCCAATCGGCTCGGCGGACCACGATCGTGTGCGCGACTACGTGATGGCGCAACTGAACGCCATGGGCCTGCGCCCCAGGCTGCAGGTCACGACGGCCATCGGCACGCGCTATCAGGAGGCGGGCCGCGTCCAGAACATCCTGGCGTACATCCCCGGCAGCTCGTCGACGGGCAAGGCCCTGCTGCTCATGGCGCATTACGACGGCGTCGAGGCCGGCCCCGCCGCGAGCGACGACGGCGCCGGCACGGCCGCTCTGCTCGAGGCGATTCGAGCCATTCGCGCGCGGAAGGCGCCGCTGGAGCACGACATCATCGCGCTCTTCACCGACGGCGAGGAAGCCGGCCTGCTCGGCGCCGCGGCCTTCGTGCGCGAGCATCCGTGGGCGAAGGACGTCGCGTTCGCGCTCAATTTCGAAGCGCGTGGAACGACGGGCCGTTCGTTCATGTTCGAGACGGGGCCGGGGAATCTCGACGCCGTTCGCCAACTGCGCGCGGCGCGCGACGTCACCGCGGGCTCCGTGTTCACGAAGATTTATCGAGTGCTGCCCAACGACACGGATCTGTCGGAGCTCGCGCTGCTCGGCGTTCCGGCGCTCAACTTCGCGTTCGCGGACGGCGTCCAACGATACCACACGACGCGGGACGACGTCGCGCATCTCAATCCCGGCAGCTTGCAGCATCACGGCCAGCAGATGCTGCGCGTCGCGACGCGTATCGCGAATGAAGACCTGCCGCGGCCCAAAACCGGCGATGCGGTGTTCTTCGATCTGCCGGGACTCGGGCTGATCGTGTATCCACAGTGGTTCGCGATTCCGCTCGCGATCGTCGCGCTGGTACTCACCGTGGTCCTGGTGCGGCCGATCTGGCGCGATTCGCTGATCGGCGCCGTCGCCATGATGATTGCGCTCGCCGTGAGCGTCACGATCTCGCGATTCGTGAACCTTGGCGGCGCGGCCCGGTGGAGCGGGATCTACGCCGCGGCGCTCGCGCTGCTGATGGTATCGATCAATCTCGCCGCGTATCACGTCATCCGCGCACGGCGCGGCGGCGCGTACGGCGGCGTACTGCTCGTATGGTTGGCGGTGTCGCTGTTGGCGTCGATTGTGGCGCCGGGCGTGAGCTACCTCTTCACGTGGCCGCTCCTGTTCGCGCTGATCGCGGCGCGGTCGAAGCATCCGGTGGCGGAATGGATCGCGGCGGCGATGACCCTTTTCATGCTCGCCGGATTCGCATACGCGACGGCCGTCATCATGCTTGGCTTGAGCGTCCCGGGCTCGATCGCACTCGGCGTGCTGACCGCGCTGATGACGTGGCTCGTCTCGCCGTTGCTCGATCGCGCGTCGCCGTCATGGAAGGTGGATGCGAGCATCGCGGCGGCGGCGGTGGTCGTTGCCGCGATCGGATTGGCGACGGTTCGCCCGAGTGCCGATCATCCGATTGGGACGTCGCTGCTCTATGTCGAGAACGCGGCGACGCACGAAGCGTGGCTCGGTAGCCTGGGTCGAGCGGCGGACGACTGGACGCGGTCCGTGATCGGGGCGGATGCTAAGGTTGCGCGTCGCGCGCCGGCGTGGACGCGGGGGATCAGCGAGTTTGGCGGCGTGCTGACCGGAAAACCGGTGACGGCGGTTGGCTTGAGCGCGCCGACGCTCACGTACATTCGCGACACCGTGATCGACAACGCGCGTCGCGTCGTGTTCCGACTGAACGTGCCGCCGGGAACGACCGGCGCGATCGTGCGCGCCTGGGGTGCAGCAGTGGGCCGCGTGGCGATCGACGCGCGCGTGGTGGATACGACGCGCTTTCGGTATCACCCCCCGACGTGGCAATTCCAATTCTGGAATGTGCCGGACAGCGGCGCGGTCTTTTCGCTGGCGATTCCGCCCGGCAAATCCATTGACGTCGATGTATCCGCGCGGCGGATGGGATTGCCGCCGATTCCCGGGGTCACGATTCCGCCGCGACCGCCGCGGGTGGTGCCGGCGCAGACCGGGGACGCGAGCATCGTCTACGTGAGCGCGCGGTTTTAGCGGGGTGATGGGCGTCACGCCAGAAGCGAAGCCCCGTTGTCATCGCGAGGAGCGAAGCCCGTTGTCATCCCGAGGAGCGAGCCCGTTGTCATCCCGAGGAGCGAGCCCGTTGTCATCCCGAGGAGCGAAGCGACGAGGGATCTAGCCTCTTGGCAGAGGGCTCTCTATCGGGAAGAAAGATCCCTCGCTAGCGCTCGGGATGACGAACTCCGGCGCTCGGGATGACGAACGCCGCCTTGCGAGTGCCCGTCAACGCGGGCCATACTCTCCCGCGTAGATCACGCGATGACTCAGAGTAATTCAGCCGGATTTCGATCGATCATTTGAGCACCTCGCCCTGAGGATTGAGCCCATGGATGAACCGCTGACGGAGCTGTTCGACGAATTCGACCGAGGCGTGCTCTCGCGTCGCCAACTGTTGCAGGCGCTCGGACTGGCCGCGGTCGGCTCCGCGGTGCCGATGTCGTTGTTCAGCCAGGGCCGCTGCGGCGGTCAGGCGGGAGCAGCGGGGTGCGACACCATACCAGCCAAGGCGCCGTTCGATTCAACGGGATGGAGAACCGTCTCGCTGGATCACTTCACGATGGCGGCGGCGGACTACAAGAAAGAGGTGGCGTACTACGCGGCGCTCATGAACTGGAAGGTGCTCAGCGACGACGGCACGAAGGCCGTTCTCGGCATGGGTGACGTGGGCAAGGTCGTGATTCGCGGCGGCTACCAGGCGCCGCCTCCGCCGCCGCGTCCTGCGCCGGCGGCCGGTGACAGCGCGGCGGGTCGCGGTCGCGGCGGCAGGGGCGGCGGCGGACAGCGCGCGCCGCGCAACGCGGTGTGGGATTCGTTCTGCTGGGGCATCGAGCCGTGGAACACCGGCAAAGTCGAAGAGGAGCTCAAGAAGCGCGGGCTCAACCCGGTGCGTGGCAACGACGGCCCGGGCTCGTCCGAGTATTTCATGATCACGGATCCCGGCGGCTTCACGCTCAAGATTTCCGACGCGGCCAAGGTGCACGGCGGCTCGGGCATCAAGCTCTCCGAGCCGGCGCCATTCGAGAACACGAACTGGAAAACCGTGTGGCTCGACCACATCTCGTTCCAGTGCCCCAACTACAAGGAAAGCGCCGCGTTCTATCAAGCGCTGCTCGGCTGGAAGCCGACGGGCGACGAAGGCAGCCAGAACGAGACCGAGATCGGCGATCTGGGCAACATCATCATTCGCGGCGGCGGCGGCGCGCGCGGCGCCGCGGCGGGTCGTCCGCCCGGTCAAGGCAACGCGACCAAGGCATCGATCGACCACATCGCCTTCGGCATCACGCCGTGGGACACGGATGCCGTGGCGGCCGAACTGACGAAGCGCGGCTTGAGCGCGCGGCCGGATACGGGCGGCAAGGGCGACATTCACGACGAGAAGGCGTTGTATAAGAGTTATCATACCACGACGCCCAATGGTTTCGACCTGCAGATCAGCAACGCGAACAAGGCGAATCGAACGGTGCGGTAAACGGAAGGCGTTGAGTATTACGACGACGGGTCGCGCGGAGCGGCCCGTCGTCGTTTCGGATACACCGTTGGCGACAAGACACCCTGAAATCCTTGCTCAATTCGAACATCGGAGGTTGGCGGACGGCCCGGCGATTCGACATAGTATGTCTGCCATGTCCCCCTCGTTCCCCCTCGCGCTGGCACTCGTGTCGGCGTTCGCGGCGCCCTCGCCGCGGCGGCCTTCGCCCGACGCGACGTTCGTCGGACGCGCGAATGAGCTGCACGTTCGCATTCCACGCGTATCGGCGGATTCCGCCAACGTTGTCATCGACGGGGATTTGAGCGAACCGGTGTGGCAGCGCGCCGCCCTGCTCACCGGATTCTCGCAGTTCGCGCCGCAGGACGGGGTGCCCGCGTCCGATTCGACGCACGTGCTGCTGTGGTATTCGCCGACGGCCCTCTACGTCGGCATTCGCGCGTTCGAGGCGCACGGTCCGCCGCACGCCTCGCTCGCCGATCGCGACAAGATCTCGGCCGACGACAACGTGCAGCTGCTCATCGGCACGTTTCACGACCAGCGGCAGGCGTACGTGTTCGCGGTGAATCCGCTGGGCATTCAGATGGACGGCACGATCGTCGAGACGACCGTGTCGGGCGGCGGATGGACACCGACGCTCTCCGGCCGCACGGCCCCCGATCTGAGCCAGGATTTCGTGTTCGCGTCCAAAGGACGCGTGACGGAGTACGGCTACGAGGTCGAGCTGCGGATTCCGTTTAAAAGTCTCAAATACCAATCCTCTGATGTCCAGAGTTGGGACTTCAACGTCGTGCGCGAGGTCCAGCATTCCGGCTTCGAGGACTCCTGGGCGCCGGCCAAACGCTCGAGCTCCTCGTTCCTCGGCCAGAGTGGGAGCCTGGATGAATTGAGCGGGTTCGATCGCGGGCTGGTGCTCGACGTCAATCCGTTCGTGACGCGGAAGTCCACGGGGGCGCCGTCGCCGGCGGGCTGGAGGTACGAGAGCACGCGACCGCAGCTCGGGACGAACGTTCGGTGGGGAATCACGAACAATCTCACGCTCAACGGAACCGTTCGGCCCGACTTCGCCGAGGTGGAATCCGACGCGGGGCAGTTCGTGATCGATCCACGCCAGGCGCTGTTCTTCCCCGAGAAGCGGCCGTTCTTCCTGGATGGGCTCGAGCAGTTCAGCGTGCCGAACAACCTGATCTACACCAGGCGGATCGCCAAGCCGGAGCTGGCGACGAAGATCACCGGCAAGATGGCCGGCACCAACATTGGATTCCTGAGCGCGAACGACGATCCGAGCCTGTCGTTCAACGGCCGCTATCAGACGACGTACAACATCCTCCGTGCGCAGCGCGACGTCGGCGATCAGTCGCGGATCGGCATGGCGTACACCGACCGCGCGGTCGGCGGCGATTACAATCGCGTCGCCGACGTCGACGGCCGGCTTCTGTTCGCGCAGGTGTGGAACGGCTCGTTCCAATACGCGGAGTCGTTCGACAAGACGCACGACGTCGCGGTCAATGCGCCGCTGTGGTCGGGAACGTTGGCGCGCAATGGAAAGCGGCTGGGGCTGCGCTACAGCCTGAGCGGCATCAGCGACAAGTTCATCACGACGAGCGGATTCATTTCGCGAAACGGAATCGTTCACGGCGCGGCCGATCAGCGCGGCACGTGGTTCAACGAGCGCGGGAAGCTGTTCGAGACGTTGACGGGCGACATCCTGTACGACGACACCTGGCAGTACACGCACTTCACGCGTCACGGCGATGCGCAGGATAAGAAGTTCCACCTCTCGGGCAGCGCCGGCCTGCGCGGCGGATGGACCACGGGCCTGGGCGTCTACTGGGAGACGTTCGGCTACGATACGCAGCTCTACCGCAGCTATCAGATCGAGCGGACGGTTGGCGCCACGGTCGACACGGTGCCGTTCGTCGGCGTCGGACGCATTCCCAATCGCGATTATGTCTTCACGCTCGCGACGCCGCAGTGGTCGCGCTTCAACGCCACCATGCTGTATGTCGGCGGGCAGGACGAGAACTTCTTCGAGTGGGCGCAGGCGAACATCGATTATTTGTCGACGGCGCTGACATTCCGGCCGACGGATCGCATTCGTCTCACCGGGAACTTCGACTATCAGGATTACTGGCGGCGGAGCGACGGCAGCTTGGCGGGGCGCAACATGATTCCGCGGCTCAAGGCCGAGTATCAGTTGACGCGCTCGATGTTCTTGCGATTGGTCGGCGAGTACGATCTGTCCGAGCATTCCGACCTGCGCGACGAGACGCGCACGTTCTTTCCGCTGATCATCAATGGGCAGAAGGCGATCGCGATGCGAAGCGGTACGGTGCGCGGAGATTACCTGTTCTCATATCAGCCGAATCCCGGCACGGTGTTCTTCGTCGGGTACGGTTCGCGGGCGGACGGTCCGCCCGATCCGAATGAGCGCTTCACGTTTCAGCCGCTGATTCGATCCTCGGATTATTTCTTCGTCAAGTATTCGTATTTGTTCAGGTTCTGACGCAAAGCCGCCGCGCATGTCATCCTGAGCGGAGGCGCGCGGCGCCGAAGTCGAAGGACCCCCTTCTCAGCGGAGGACTGCATGCGGCTCCTCCGTCGGGGCGGAGGTCCCTCGACTCGCTCGCTGCGCTCGCTCGCCGCGCTCGCTCGCCGCGCTCACTCGCTCGCGATGACAGGCGGCGTGTTAGTGCACCGCCGCCACGATGTTGACCGCGGCCGCGCCTTGCACCGCCGGAGTGGCATTCGGCGACGCGATGAGGGTCGTTGTACCCGGGTTGCGCGCGCGCAGCCACACCGCGCTATCACCGCGCACTGCGATGGTCGCAATGGAACTGTCACTCAATCGCCACGTGAACGCATTGGACGCGGACGTGGTACCACACACCGGGACGACCGCGACGAACACCGCGGTGTCTCCAACCGTGAGTGTGATTGAAGGCGGGCTTACGGTGATCGATTGAAGAGAGCAATCCACGCTCGTGTCGGCGCCGCCTCTCAGACCCGGAAGCGTCGCGTCCGCCGAGCAGCCGGCCGCAATCGCGCCGATGGCACCGGTCGCCGCAACCAACGCACAAAGCCGAACCGTCGTCGAACGTCGCATGCTATTGTACCGCCGTGATGGCAGCCGCGCCCCTGAAGACGCTGTCCGCCCCACACGTTGCAATCGCCGTACTCGTGCCGGACGACAGTGCGGCGGGCCGAATCATGATTTCAACATAACCGATGTCTACGATGACGATCTACGACACTATCGGAACCGGCTACACCGCGCGCCGTCGGGCCGACCCACGCTTCGCCGCACTCATCCGTACGGCCATCGGCGACACTGGAGCGACTGGCGTCGCGGGCTGGCCGAGTGCCGGCGTGTGGTGCGGTCCCGCGTGGTGGGGATGACGTGGGATCGCGATCATGCCGGCTTCTGGTCGATGGAAGACTATTTTCCGGGGATGCTTGCTCGAGATTTACCGCGCTTTCCGCCGCTCGCCGACGTCGCCGCCGAATTCGACCACGCGGAAATTCAGAGAATTCTCATAGCCGCCGATTGCGCCGGCTACCGCCTGCTTCTCGGTCACGTCGCGCATGGCAGAGCGCATGGCAGAGCGCATGGCAGAGCGCATGGCAGAGCGCATGGCAGAGCGCATGGCAGAGCGCATGGCAGAGCGCATGGCAGAGCGCATGGCTGAGCGCCTCACGACAACCGCCGGCGACTTTGACCTCGAAGAGTGCAGCCTGCGCGTCGGCGGACGCGAGTGGAGCATTCTGCATACGGCGGCGCTCATGAGCTGGGTGGAAGAGCAGATCTTCCTCGGTACGAATCACGATCGTATACCCTACGGCGCCGCGCTCTGGCCGTCGGCGATCGCACTCGCGCACGAGTTGGCATCGCGGGGCAATGCGTTGCGCGGCAAGACGGTGCTGGAGCTCGGAGCCGGCACTGGATTACCGGGCATCGTCGCGTCGACGTTCGGCGCGCGCGTGACGCAGACCGACAACCACGACGTCGCGATGCACCTCTGCCGCCGCAACGGCGAGCGGAATGGCGCGCGCGGCATCGAGTATCGCACCGCTGATTGGTCGACGTGGGACGACGTGCAGCGCTACGACCTCATCATCGGCGCCGACATTCTCTACTCGGACACAATGCACGATCGTCTGCACCGGCTATTCAACGGCAACCTTGCGGCAGGCGGCCGCATTCTCGTCTCCGATCCCTTTCGCAAGTTCAGCCTTGGATTGCTCGAGACGCTCGAGTCGCAGCACTGGCGCGTCGGGATGACGAAGTGGATCGTCGGCGAGGGCGAAGACGCGCAGCCGATCGGCGTCTTCGAGCTTGTACCGCCAGCTTGACCGCCGTCCTCGACGCCTGCATCTATCCGCCATGGCCACCGCAAAAAAACGCGCGAAGAAGAAGCGCGCCGTCGCGCCGGCCGCCTCGCGCGGTCTCGATGCGCGCCGGCTTGCCTCCGCTGCGGCACCCACGTCCGTCGAAACACTCGGCCGCACGATCGAAGACGACGGCGGCGCTACGCTCGCGACGTATCGCGATCCGCTGGGCGGACACTGGCAGATCCTTGCCGCGCTGCCCATCGACGCCGTCGAGCCTACGCCGTTTCAGCGCGACCTGTCCGAAGCGCACGTCGGCCGCGTCGCGAACGCGATCGACAAACTCGATCGCTATCTCGATCCCGTGATCGCGGTGCCGGCGGGCGGCGGCAAATACTGGTCGCCGAACGGCTATCATCGCCTTGGCGCGATGAAAGAGCTTGGCGCCAAGTCGATCGTCGCGCTCGTGGTGCCGGAGCCTGAAGTCGCGCATCGCATTCTGCTGCTCAATACCGAGAAAGCGCACAACCTCCGCGAGCGCGCGCTCGAAGTGGCGCGCCTCGCCGAGGCGTTGTCGGTGCTCGACGACCGTCCGGAGCGCGAGTTCTCGGTGGAGTTCGAGGAAGCGGCGCTCGTGACGCTCGGGCTCTGCTATCAGCAGAACGGCCGATTCTCTGGCGGCGCGTATCACCCGGTCCTCAAACGCTGCGACAAGTTTCTCGGGAGCAAGCTGCCGAACGCGCTTCTGACGCGGCGCGAGCGTGCCGAGAAGCTGTTGGAGCTCAACGAGCTGGTGAACGAAGCCGTGAAGGCGATGAAGGCCAAAGGCCTGGAGAGTCCGTATCTCAAGGCGTTCGTCGTGGCGCGCATCAACCCGCTGCGATTCATGCGGAAGCCCACCGCCGACTTCGACGACACGATCGACAAGATGCTGGGCAGTGCGCGGCGATTCGACCCCGGCAAGATCAAGGCGGATCAGGTCGCGCGCTCCGGCGGCCCGCCATCGACGGGTGAAGAGTGACCGCCCCGCTCGACGCGTCGTTTCACCGGCTGCTCCATGCTCCAACGCCGGCGCACGCGATGGAGCACCTGCGCGATGTCCTGGGCGGCGGCCCACGCCTCGTCGTCAAGCGCGACGACACGATCCCGTTCGGGTTCGGCGGCAATAAAATCAGAAAACTTCAATTCGAGATCGCTAAAGCCATCAACGCGGGCGCGGATACGATCGTCACGCTCGGCGGCGTGCAGTCGAATCACGCCCGCGCGACGGCCGCGACCGCCGCACAGCTTGGCCTTCGATGCGTGCTGATCATCAACGGCGAGCCGCCCGAGCGGCCGACCGCCAACGCGCTGCTCGACCGGCTGCTGGGCGCCGAGATCGAGTACATCCCGTCGCGCGCGGAGCGGGCCGAGTCGTGCGAGCGCGTGATGCAGCGCCTGCGGCGCGAGGGGAGAAATCCGTATCTCATTCCGCTCGGCGCGTCCACGTCGTACGGCGCGCTCGGATTCGTGCACGCGGTGCGCGAGTTGAAGGAGCAGGGCATCGAGCCCGATGTCATCGTACACGCGACGTCCTCGGGCGGTACTCAGGCCGGGTTGATCGCGGGCGTGGCGCTCGCCGGACTGACGTCGCGCGTAATCGGCGTGAGCGCGGACGATCCGTCGGAGGCGATTCAGCGGACCGTGCGTGAGATCGTGCGTGGCATCGAAGGCATGGAATCATTCGACGGCGCGATCGAGGTCGACGACCGCCGGGTCGGCGCCGGGTACGGCGCGCCGACCGACGAGTCGCGCGAGGCGCAGGAGCTTGCGGCGCGGCGCGAGGGATTCTTCGTCGATCACACGTACACCGCCAAGGCGCTCGGCGCGTTGATCGCCTACGTGCGCGAGGAACGCTTCCGTCCGGACGAAACCGTCCTCTTCTGGCACACCGGCGGACAGGTCGGCGTTTTTGCCTGAGCGAAACACCGCGCGGCGCGAGCGGGTAGTATGAGAATGATGCGGTTTCTCCTGGCGATACTCCTTCTCGTCGCGGCCCAAGCGGCGCCGGCGCAGTCCGATCGTGGGCGGCCGCTCGTGCTGCTCGTTCACGGTCGCGGGATGATCGACCGCGATACGGCGCTGACGAGGAAGTTGTGGATGGACGGCCTGCGCACCGGCGCATCGACGCTGACCAAGGCGCCGCTGCTCGAGGAAAGCGACGTGCGCGTCGTGTGGTATGCCGATGTGCTCGATCCGTCGTCGGATGCCGGCTGTGACTATCCCGCGAACGATCCGCGCGCGCTCCGTGCGGGCCGAAGCGACGAAGGGCTCAAGACCGTCGCGTCCGTCGCCGGCGGGTTGTTTGGCGCGCTGTCCAAGTTGGTCGACGACAAGGAGACGGCGGCGCAGATGCGCGACCTGGCGGGCGACGCCGCGTTCCTGAGCGATGCGCGCAAACGGTGCGCGTCCGAGGATCGGCTGTCGAGCGCGATCCTGCGTGCTCGGAGCGAAGGGCGACCGGTGATCGTCGTCGCGCACAGCCTCGGGTCGCTCGTCGCGTATGACTACTTTTCCGCGGCGCGCGACACCGGAACCGTCCGGACGCTGCTCACGCTTGGATCGCCGCTCGGCTCGCCGGATCTGCGGCATCTGTTGATCGGCGGCGACGACAGCGATTCCCTGGCGCGGCCGGTCAGCGTCGCGGATTGGATCAACATCCGCAACGACGGCGATCCGTTCGCGACATCGGTGACGGCCGCGAATCACGACATCGCGTCGAAGCCGCCGGCCGATGAGCCGGATCCACACGAGCTGGTCGGCTATCTTCGCGAGCCCGAGACGGCTCGGCAGGTGGTTGCGGCGTGGTGCGGTGCGTTTGCGAAGGCCGTCCAAGCACCGAAGGGCTGCGCTGAACTCAAGTAGGCCGTCATTCCGAGCCGCAGGCGAGGAATCTTGTATCCCGATCGAGGAACGTCTCTCGACAACTCGCATAAGATTCCTCGCTTCGCTCGGAATGACACAGCGGCGCTGATCGCACGGCGCGAGGATTGCCAATCAGCGGGCGCATGTGGAAGAGAACGGGATCATTCGCGGTTGCCGCCATCGTCATGGCCAGTGCCGCACAGGCTCAGTCGCGCGTCGGGTCCGATTCGGCCACGCGGCTGACGCGCTTCGGGCGCGACATGGTGTACGGCACGGCTGAAGGCCTGGCCTTTGCCGGCATCGATCAACTGAGCGACAGTCCGGCGCAGTGGGGCAAGGGCTGGAGCGGCTACGGGAAGCGCGCCGCGTCGAACGTCGGCGAGTTCGTGATTCAGGAAGGGGTGACGGAAGGTCTTGCCGCGGCGATGAATCGGCCGCTCGACTACGCGCACTGCGAGTGCCACGGCACGGGCGCGCGTATCGGCTGGGCAATCTCCCAGGGCTTCAGCGACGTGCTACCGAACAAGAAGCGGATGGTGGCGGTCCCGCGCATCGTCGGTGCGTTCGCGGGCAGCTTCGCGCAGGCGAGCTGGCGTCCGGACACCGGCCCCGACAAGGTGCGCGTCGCGCTCGTGAACGGCGCGACGTCGATGGTCATCGGGGTCGGCATCAATCTGTGGCACGAGTTCGTGCGCTGACGCCGCCGCGGAGTTTACAGTTTACTGATACTGGATGTAGATCGGCCGCGGTCTCAACGCCAGCACTTCGATGGGCGACAGGAGCTTGTCGCCCTTCTTCACGTCATTGTGAAAAAAGAGCTTGAATCCCGTGTATTCGACGGGATCCGACGCCTCGCACTTGGCGTACGTGTCGAACTTGAGCCACGGCTGGCCCCAGCCGTCCATGTTGATGACGACCTGCACGCGCGGGTCGAGCTTGATCTTATCAGAGTTCTGTAACATGTTGGTCGTGAAGCGGTGCACGATCAGCACCTTGGGCGGCAGGTGGTACTTCGTCACCAGCGCGCCGAGCTGGTCGATGACGTAATTGATGTCCTTGGCGTCCATCGCGCCGATCTTCGATCCCGGAATACGTCCTTCGCGGTTGTAGTGCATGTAGAACTCGGGATCGACGCCCAGATGCACGTCGGGCCGCTGGAGAAACGGCAGGATCACCGGCAACTCGGAGTCGATGGTGCTCTTGCCCGCCTGAATGTCGAGAATGGTGATGTAGCCGCGCGCGTGCGCGAAACCGTAGATCTTTTCGATGAGGTCCGGATCCGAGCGCTGGCGATACATGCCGTCCTTGCCCGGCGCGCCCTGCGCAACGGAAACGATCAGGTGCAATGCGGGCTGGACGGGCGTGGATGGATCGGCCGCTTGCCACCACTTCACGACCGTGTCGAGCTTGGCGAGCATCTGATCGTACGGGATCTCGCCGAGGATGCCCATCTTCTTCGAGAGCGGGTTGCCGTAGAACGCGACGATGCGCTTGGCGGGCAAGATCGATCCCGCGAGCAGCGGCGGTGTCTTGACCGGCCAGCCGGGATTCTTGAGGCCGGTGCGAATCGAGGCGACGAGCGAGATGCTGTCGGCCTTCGTGCGAAGCTTGGGCTGCGTGGCGAGCTGGATCATGATCGCCGAGTCCGGCATGGCCTTCTTGTTCTTGGCGTGCGCGGTGTCGGAGGTGCTCGCAGCGGCGGTGTCCGTTCGGAGACTGTCGCGCGCCGTGTCGCGAGTAGCAAGCTTCACGTCGCCGGCGGCGGAGTCTTTCGCGACTGGTCGGCTTTCCGACGCGGCGCTTCGAGAATCGCCGCAGGCGGCGACGAGCAGGCTCAGCGACAGAGAAAGGATTGGGTAGGCACGGCTCATGTGCCTATTGCAATGCAACGCCCGCACCGTGGTGGGGGCGTTGCATCCTGAGCGTAGCGAAGGATCTCATCCGGATGGATGATCCCGCTGCCCGGACGTGGATGAGATCCTTTCGCGCTTGCGGCGCTCAGGATAACAGCTCCACCTAGCGATGCGTCCGCTCGATCCACGTCCCCGACGCGTCGTGCGCCGCCATGTACACCACGCCGCTCTTACCGAAGCCGACGATCTGGCGGCCGGCGGGAATCTGAATGCGATCGACCAGCTCCCCGCGACTGTTGATGACGTCGTAGATCGCGCCCGCCGCGCCGCCGCGAACGGCCGTCGTGCGTACCCACACGTTGCCGTCCTCGTCCCCGCGCACGGCGGAGGCGGTGAAGGCTGGCCGGTAATCCGGCAGGTCGGACGCGTTGACGTATTCGGTTGTGCCGCCGCCCGCAGCGCCCGCGACCTTCGCGCCCGCCGGAGCGCCGCCACCGCCAGTGCTGAAGTTCATGACGACGCGCTGCTGCGTGGCGCCGCCGACGGCCCCAGCCAATGTATTCGCCGCCGTGTTGCCGTCCTTCGGTGCGGCGGCTGCCTGCGCCTCGGCCGCTTTTCGCGCCGAATCGATCACGGCGATCTTGTCATCGTCGCTCAGGCGCTGCCAGTCGAAGGGAATCTTGGTGCCGGCGCTCACCGTGCCGTCGGCGTGCACGAAATCGACGTGATAGTCGTGACCGCGGACGATCGCGATCGAGCCGTCGGCGAGCACGGCCCAGTCGTCGATCACCGGCAACGGGTCGATCACCTGCGACATGGACCCGATTCCGCTCTCCGTGCGCGTGATGTTCAGTTTGACTTTCGCGATCTTGAAATAGGCGGCCGTGTCCAGCTTTCGCGTCGCGAGGTCGACGCGAACGATCGCCGAGCTGTCGGGGAAGTCCGGCATGAAGGGCAGACCGCTGCCGGTGTTTCCGCCTCGCGGGGCGCTCATGCGCATGATGTTCATGCCGCCGCGATACACCAGGCGTCCTTTTCCGTCGAGCGCGAGCACGCCGCTTCCCGCGATGGCGCCCGCGTCCTGCGACCGCGGCACCGACGCGACGCGCGCGATCGTGCCGGCGGGGTCGATGACGAACATCGACAGGCCGGCGGGATCGACGAAGAGGGTCGAGTCGCCGGTGTAGGCGATGAGCCCGCCGGCGCGCGTGCCGTAGGAGCTCGCGGTGCCGCTCACGGAGTCGGCGATCACCGTCGGCGACCTGAGGGTCGGGTCGAGCAGCGTGAGCTGCCGACGCGCGACGTCGTTCACGAGCACGCGCCCGCCGGGAAGCGCGCGCACCGCGGCGGCGACGCCGAACAGCGGCGCGGACGACGCGTCGGGCGCCGCGATCAGGCGAACGGCCGGGGCCTGCGCGCCGACGGGTGCGGCGGCCAGCGCCAGTGTTAATAGTTTTCTCATATTCATCGTCCAATTAAAGTATAGGTATCGGCTACGGATTGCCGGTCTTCATCATGATCACGGTCGGGCCGCCGCCGCCACCGCCCATCGCGGCCATCGGGCCGCCGCCCATCATCATCGAGGCCAGGCTCGTCCCCTGCGTGCCGGAACGCACCGACGCCAGGTATCGCGTGTCCAGATACTGCGTCACGTTGTACGGCAGCCGGCGCAGCTGCGTCCGCGTCAGCAAGCCGTGAATCGCCGGCGCCAGCTTGATCAGGGCGTCCACCGTCGTCTCGCGCGCGAGACGATACCGATAGTACGCCTCGTCGCGGTTGTACCGGTCCGGCAGCTCGGCCAGATACTTCGTGACCGGCGTCCAGATGGAATCGAGCTTGATGGTATAGGTGCGATTGAGCACCGCGATGCTGTCAGCCTGCGTCGCGCTCAGCTCGAGCGTGTCGGCGTTCCGAAGAATCTGCGCCATCGGATTGAGGATGCTGCCGCCGCCGTACAGCACGCGCAGCATCTGCTCGGGGATCTTGGCGCCACCGACACTGCGGCCGCGGTCGAGCGCCAGCGTCAGGTCCTGACGCTCGCGCGCCGGCCCGACGTCCAACCGCATGAGTGCCGTCAGCGTGACGGGGGCGCGAATCACACTCTGTGACAACGCGGTCGCGCCGAACCGCTGGTTCACCTCGTACTTGAACTGATTCGTTGCCGGATCGAAGCCCCGCACCGACAAGAGCTGGCTGTTCGGCACGAACACCTGTCCCCAGCCGTGCAGATGGTCGTCGCCATGCAGGAGCGCGTCGGCGGCGCCGAGTGGATTAGAGATCTGGAATGTGAGGTTGGCGCGCTGCGGCAGGCGCAGCTTGAGCGGCAAGAGCGAGAAGCTCAAGTTGGCGGTCTGTGTCCACGGACCCTGGCAGCTGTTGCGCTCCGCAATGCGTCCGATCTGACGGGCCAGGCAGTCGCGTGCCGATCCTGAGCCCGACGCGAGCAGCGAGCGCATGCCCGAGGCAAGCGCGGTGTCGGCCGTGTGCGAGGGATCGAAAATGAACGCCCGATCGTTCGAGTAGCCGTCGCCGTTGATGTCGCCCAGCACGATCGGCGTGTATGGCGTACCGGAACGAATGGTGCCGTACCAGCCAAGCTGAATCATGTTGAACGCGTTGTACGTCAGCGAATAGACGATCTGATGGCGCGAATCGAACGACGAACGGCCCCACGCAACGTCCAGCGGATCGCCCGACGTGCTCGAGAAGCCGCGATACTGCTCGCGCGCATTCATATAGACGTACGACAGGCTCCACGAGTAGTTGGAACTGAAGTTGAACGGGCGAAGACCCACGCTCAGCTGCTTCGTTTCCGACTTCATGTCCGAGCGAAGTTGACCGACGTGCGAGAAGACCGGCGATACGCGCGCTTCGCCCGCGCCAATCGCGCCCGTCTGCGCGACGATGCTCGACGCACGCGCGTACACCGGCCGGCCGCCTTCGTTCGCAAGCGCGAACTGCGACGACGGATTGAAGTTCAGATCATACGTACTCGGTTGATTCATATTGAGCGAGTACGTGAAGTCCACCATCGTCGCGAACCGGTTGTCGAGCGACATCCCGGTCCACTGCAGATTGGACCGCAGCGCGCGCGGCGCGGCGTAGTTGCGATCGAACAGCGTGACGTTCGGCGCCGTGCTCGAGAGCACGGTACCGGTGGTGCCGTCGGCGCACCGCGTGGGAACGGCCGCTTCGCTCGCGGCGTACGCGGCCCAGTCGGGCGTCGGTGCCGCTTGCCCGACGCACACGAGCTGCTGCGCGCCGGTCGGCAGGCCGGTGTTGTCGAGCGCCGTGCCCAGCGTTTGCGTGTTCGGCAGACCCTGAATGATGCCGATGCCGCCGCGCACGTTGGCGCGCGGGCCGCGAATGGCGCCCTGGAATGCGGCGATCTGCGGCGCCTCGCCGTACGCGTACGAGAAGCCGAAGCGCGGGCTCAAGTAGATCTTGTTCGGCACGTGATCGTTGCGCGCGCCAAACACTTGCTCGACCGTCTGGTTGAGCGTCGGATCGCTCGTGAAGCGTGTGCCGTCCGCGCGCAAGCCGTACTGCAGTTGCAGATTGTCGCCCGGACGATACGAGTCGCCGAGTGCGACGCTCGCGATGTTGAGCCCTGTCGTTCGCGCCGACTGCGAGAGCTGGCGCGTGAACGACGACGGCCGGTCCGCATCGAGATCGGCGAGCGACAAAAACGAGAATGTGCCGAGTTGATTGCTCGTCAGGTTTTGCGAGTATCGATCGGCGCGAAGCTCCGTTGTGAGCTTGAGGCTGTGCTTGTTGTTCTCACTGAACCAGCCGAGCTGGTTCCGCAGCTGCCCGCTCTTCGTGCCGAACGACAGGTTCATGCCGGGATTGCCGCCGAACGACACCGTCTGCACGCTCTGCGGCGCGTCGGCGAACGTCGAGTTCACGCGGACCGTGCCGTTCGGGAGATCGACGAAGGGATTCCCGTTGAGGCCCATCTGGCTGTATCCGAACGACGTCTCGCTGAGCAGGAATCCGAAATAGCCGGAGTGCTTGCCGGAGATCATGCCGAAGTAATTGCTGCGCTCACCGCTGTGCGACGGCAACTCCATCGGCGAAATGCCCGAGGGATCCTGGCGCGACCACGAGCCATTGACCATCAGGTTGAACGCCTGGCCGGTCGTGGACGACGGCGGCGTGAAGTCGAAAGTGCCAAGGAGCTGTGCCTGATCACCGAGCCGCTCGCCCGGAATGCCGCCGACCGTGCTCGGAATGTGCGAGCGGTTCAGAATGCCCAGGAGCCGCGAGACCGAATCGTTCGCGATGCCGGCCGCCCGCAAGCCGAGCGGACCGGTGTTGAGCAAACTCTGAATACCCTGCGTGCGGCGTCCGGCCTGATACGACACCGAATAGAACGACTTGTCGGGCTGGAAGGGACCCGAGAACAATCCGCCCACCGACACGTTCTGATAGCGCTGCCCGAGCGCCTGCGCCGCGGGGTCGGTCCACTGCATGCTCGGCGAATCGAAGTTCACGCTCGACGCGCGAATGACGTAGTTGTTGCCGGATCGAGTGCGGACGCTGAGCTGGCCGCCGCTGAATCCACCGCGTGAAACGTCGTACGGCGTGGTGATCACCGAGGTGATGACGTTCGCGTCGCGCGGCAGGCTCGATCCGCCGAAGTTCATGCCGTTGAGCGTGGTCGAATTCTGGTCCGCGCCGACGCCAAGCACCGAGAAGCCGTTCGGAGCGCCGTCGGCGCCGGGGATCATCTGCACTCCCGGCATCGACGCGGCCAGCGCGGCGAGATCGCCCATCTGGTCGGCGGAGACGGCGTTCGAGTTGATCACGCGCTCGCTGCCGCCGATGTCGGGCAAGCCGTTGTCTCGTCCGACCCGTTGGCGCTGCGCGTTGACCTTCACCGCATCGAGCTCGGTGGCGACACGCTGCAGGCGCGCATCGGCGACGAGAATCTCCTGATCGTTCGTGCGCTTCACCTCGAAGCGTTTGCTCGCGAAGCCCAGCGCGCCGATCGTCACCATGTAGTCGCCTTCATCGCCCGGGAAGGTGACGGTGAAGCGGCCGTTCTTGTCCGTGCGCGCGTTGCGCGACACGTTCCCGCTCAAGCTGGTGACGGTGACGTTCGCCCGCTCGACAGGCAGGCTATCGGGGCCAATGATTCGGCCGCGCACAACGTCGGTTTGAGCCGAAAGCACACGCGCGGGCAGCAGGGAGCCGCAGGCCAGCGCCAGCAGAAATAGCAGGCGGCGAGGAGTCATCGGTGGTGGGGTGGGCGTAAGGACTGCGACCGCTTGGACTGGCGAGTTAGTACCGGCGAGTCGCCGAACGGTTTACCCGGTCTAGAATCTCGATTTGGGGGGCTTCAGGATGACACCAGCGGCTGCTCGATCTCTTCGACGCCGCGCAGCTTTCGCTCGATGGCCCGCGTGCGCACGGAAGCCTTGTCGACCGCGCTCGACGCCTCCTGCAACTTGTTGCGGATCTTCTCCAATGCGTCGGCGTAGCGGCGGAATTCCGTCTTCGCTTCGCCGAGCACGGTCCAGACTTCGCTCGATCGCTGTTCGATGGCGAGGGTGCGAAAACCCATCTGCAGACTGTTGAGGAGCGCGGCGAGCGTCGTCGGCCCGGAGACCATCACGCGATACTCGCGCTGCAGCACGTCGGGCAGACCAGGGCGGCGAATGATTTCGGCGTACAACCCTTCCGTCGGCAGGAACATGATGCCGAAGTCCGTGGTGCCCGGCGGTGCCACGTACTTCTCGGCGATATCGCGCGCGCATTGACGCACACGCAGCTCGAGTGCGCGCGAGGCTTGATCGACCGCGGCAGCGTCGCCCGCTTCGGCGGCCTCGATGAGACGCGCGTAGTCCTCCTGCGGAAACTTGGCGTCGATCGGCAGCCAGACCTGATCGTTCGCACCTTGTTCGGCGGAGCGGCCGGGAAGGCGAATCGCGAACTCGACGCGCTCCGCACCTTCGCCTTTGGTACACACGTTCTGCGCGTACTGGGCCGGGGTGAGAATTTGCTCGAGCAAGTTGCCGAGCTGCACTTCGCCCCACGTGCCGCGCGTTTTGACGTTGGTTAGAACTTTCTTGAGATCGCCGACGCCCGCGGCGAGCGACTGCATTTCGCCAAGACCCTTGTGGACGAGCTCCAACCGCTCGCTGACGATGTTGAAGCTTTCGCCTAGCCGGCGCTCGAGCGTGCCTTGCAGTTGTTCGTCGACCGTGGAGCGAATGGATGCGAGCTGCACGCGCAGCTCTTCACGCTGGCGCGCGAAGTCGTCGCGCAGGGAGCGCTCGAGGCGTTCGCTCGACCGCTCGGCGGCGTCGAGGCGTGACAGCAGCGGCGACAGGTCGACGGCGGGCTTGCGGGAAAGGAGGAGCAGTTGGGCGGCGAGCGATGCGGCCGCCAACGCGGCAACGACAATGAGGAGGACGACCATAGCGGGCATAATACGCTACAAAACGAAGCATTGTCATCCCGAGCGAGCGTGAGCGAGAGTGTGTCATCCCGAGCGAGCGTGAGCGAGAGTGTGTCATCCCGAGCGAGCGTGAGCGAGTCGAGGGACCCCCGTACGCCGAGGAGAGATATGGCTCCTCCGTCGGGACGGGGGTCCCTCGACTACGGCGCTGCGCGCCTTCGCTCGGGATGACAGGCGCGATCAACACGCCTCCGCTCGGGATGACAGGCGCGATCAACGCGCCTGCGGTCGGGATGACCAGGTGCGATCAATCCCCTCGCATGGCGATGACGGGATCGACGCGCATGGCACGCCGCATCGGCACCGCGCACGCCGCGAGCGAGATTCCGAGCAGCAGCAAGCCCGTCACGAGGTATGCGGCCGCGTCGGTGCCGCGAATTTCGTAGAGCTGCCCCTGGATCAACCGCGTGGCCCAGACCGACGCCGTCAGCCCGATCGCGAGCCCGGCCACCGACAGAACGAGCGCGCGCGTTCCGATTGCGCGCGCGACGAGGCGCGGTGTGGCGCCGAGCGCAATGCGAATGCCGATCTCGCGCGTACGCTGCGTCACGATGTATGAGATGACGCCGTAGAGGCCGACGGCGGACAACACCACCGCGAGCGACGCGAACGCCGCCAGCAGCGTCATGGTGAAGCGTTGAATCGAGATCGAGCGTGCGAGATCGCTCTCGACCGTTTGCACCGGAGGCGGCGCCATCCGCGAGTCGAACGATGTGACGAGACGCCGAAGCGACGGCACGGGATCGACGCCGTCTTTCGTCCGCACGCTCACGACGACGCGCGTGTTCATGTGCTTCGGATCGATGGGTCGATAGACGAACGGGCTCGAAAGATCAGCGGCGAGGCCGTTCGTCGGAACGTCGTCCGCGACGCCGACGACGGTCATCCAATCGGCGGGCTGCTTGTCGTTGGCACTGGTGAAGCGGAAGCGACGGCCGACCGCCGATTGGCCCGGCCAGTACTTCGACGCGAAGCCGCGATTGACGATGACTTCGTGCTGTTCGATTGGCGACGCACCGAACGTTGAACCGGTGAGACGAATTCCAAGAGTCTGAAAATACGACGCCACGACGAAGTTCAACGGCTGCACGACCTCACCCGCGCCGGACGCCGCAACCCCGTCTTCGGTGCGAACTTCAGCGAGGAACACACCGCCGAGATGAGGCGGCGTCCCGCTGCTGACCGTCACGGCCGTGACGCCGGGAAGCGCGGCCGCACTCTGCATGACGCGCTGAACGAAGTTGTACCGATCGCTGCTCGCGCTATAGTGGTCGTGCGGCAACGTCAGTGTCATCGCGTAGAGGTTGCGTGCGTCGAAGTGTGGATCGATTTGCTCGAGCTTCGTGACGCTGCGGACGAGCAGCGCCGCGCCCACGAGCAACACCGCCGACACCGCCATCTCACTCACCACGAGCAGGGAGCGAAGCGTCTGCGTGCGCGCGGCCGCGGTCCCGGACGCCGACGCGCGCAGCGCGTCATGGCTCGCGCGGCGAATGGCATGCAGCGCGGCGGCGCATCCGAACGCCATGCCTGCCAGCGCCGACATCGCGATGGCGGCCCACAACGCACGGGCATCGAGTTGCGCGTAGGACAACTCGCTCAGAGAATCAGGGCGCGCGACGGCCAGCGCGCGGACGCCGGCGTAGGCGATCGCGACACCGCCAAGGCATCCCGCCGCCGCAAGCACCGTGCTCTCCGTAAGCAGCTGACGCGCGAGTCGCCAGCGTCCGGCGCCGAGGGCGGCGCGAATGGCGAGCTCGCGTTCGCGCGTGGCCCCGCGCGCCAGCAGCAGGTGGGCGACGTTGGCGCACGCGACGAGCAGCAGAAGCGCAACGGCGCCGGCAAGCAGCAACAATGCGGTACGCGTGGTGGACAGATCGCCGGGGTGAACGAGCCGGATGACGAACTTCGGACCGAAATCGCCGCTCAGGTGCTCCTGGTCATCGATGGCATTCAGCTCCTTTTCGGCGGCCGCCACCGACACGCCGCGCTTGAGCCGTGCGATGGTGAAGCTGAAGGGATTGACGCTGTCTTTGACGAGTGGCAGCCACGCGTCGGTTGTCGGTGCGTCGAGGGCCGGCAGGCGCAGGTTCGCCGGCGCGATGCCGATGATCGTGTACGGTTTGTCGTCGAGCGTCAGCGTCTGGCCGATCACATTCGCCGATCCGCCGAAGCGTTCGCGCCACATCGGTTCGCCGATCACCGCCACGCGACGGTTGTTGGAAAACATCTCGTCGGGCGCGAACATACGCCCCGCGATGATGTGCACGCCCGCGAACTCGGCGAAGCTGGGACGAACGAGCCCGGCGTTCACCGTTGCGGCCTCGCCGCGGCCGGTGAGCGTCATCGGCTTCGTGCCGTATCGCTCGATCGACTCGAGCGAGCGCGCCCGCATCGTCCACGCGGCGAACATCGCGTCGCTCGGCGTCACCATGATCCCCGATGCGGCATCGCGCCAAATGCTCACCACGCGATTGGCGTTGCGATACGACAGGGGGTTGAGAATGACGCCGTCGACGGCGCTGAATACCGCCGTACTCGCGCCGATGCCAAGCGACATCGTGAGAAGCGCGACTACGGTCCACGCTTTTTGCTTGGCGAGCGTGCGGAGCGCATACCGAACATCCTGCGCGAGCGCGTCGAGAATCTGCGTACGAGTCACGCGGCGTTGTCTCCGATGGCCGATAGTGAGGCAGGCTTCGCGTGCCGAGCCGAGGTTTCCGAGCCGGTTCAGCGCGGTTTCGCGCGCGTCGTGCTCGCTCATGCCGCGCGCCATGTAGTCGCGAACGCGCATCTCGAAGTGGAACGCCAATTCGTCGTCGACATCCGCGTCGACGCGCGCGCCCCAGAAGCGCGCGTAGCGTCGCCAACTGCGATTCATACGGTTCCCGGCGCAGTTTCGAGGACTTTGGTGACCGCGCCGGCGAAACGTGCCCAATAGGCGTGGGACTCCTTCAACTGCTTTTTCCCGGCGGCGGTCAAGCGATAGAACTTCGCCTTGCGATTGAGCTCGGAGAGGCCCCACTCGGCGGCGATCAGCCCGCGTTCCTCGAGGCGATGTAGCGCGGGGTAGAGCGATCCTTCTTCGACCGACAGGGTGTCGTCGGTGCACTGCTCGATCCAGCGCGCGATGCCGTAGCCGTGCGTGGGCGCCCAGGAGAGCGTCTTGAGGATCATGAGATCGAGCGTGCCTTTGAGGAAGTCGGTGGTCATGCGCTGGGCGCTGGGCGATGGGCGATGGGGGTTACCAAGGAGTCCTAGGTATCGTACCTAGGAGTTCTGGGGGACGCAAGAAGTAAAGAACGACCGGATTGGGCCGAGTCTGACGACGTCTGTCACAGACCCGGTCAGATCTTCTCAGATCTGGTCGTTCTTCTCACAGTACGCCGTCAACGCCTGCGCCGCGTACGGATCGAGCTGCGTCAGATAATCCAGCGACTGCTTCGCCGCCTCCGCGAACGCATCCTGGCCCGCCTGCAGTCCACTGCGCGCCACCGGCACCATGTCGACGCCAAGCCGCGCCAGGCGACAGCTCTCCGTCTTGTCCTTGACCTTCGGCGCTTCCGTGAGCGCCGCCTGCGCGACACCGAGCGCCGCCGCGCCGACGAGAAACTTGGATTGTACCGACGAGCGCACCGTATCCGCGAACGTGAGGAATCGGTACGCGAGCGCGAAGTCCGCCGACGCCTTCGTGCCGCTCGCCGCGCGATAGAGCGAGTTGCCCTTCGCGAGCGCGAACTGCCCGACGAGCGTCGTGTCCTCACCCGCCACCATCGCACGATGCAACGCGGCCAACGCACTGTCCGGCCGCCCGAGCTCGAGCTCGAGCTGCGCCACCATCAGCTGCCCCTGCGCCATCGTCGAGTCGAGCGCCACCGCCTGCTTGGTGGCGTCGAGCGATTCCTGAATCTTGCCGCGCGCGCGGAGCTCCTTGGCGTTGAGCGCCAGCAGATCCGCGCTGCGCGGAAACAGCGCGAGTCCGCGCGGCACCACCGAATCCGCTTCGGCCTTGATGTACTGCGTGTACAACGAGTACATGCGCGCATCCTTCGGAAACGCGGCCACACCGTGCGCCAGCGTCTCGATCGCCTTAAACGGTTTGCCCGCGGCACGATACGCGGTGCCCAGGTGCAGATAGAACGTCGAGTCGCCAAGCGCGCTCACGTCGCGCGCGAGCAGTACTTCGCCCGCGTCGAGCGCATGCGGCCAGCTCTTGTTCTCGTACGCCATGCGCCACTTCTGCTGCACGAGCTGCAGGTTGTCGGGATGCGCATCCGCCGCCGCCGTGATGAACGGCTCGCCGCGGCGCGAGTTTCCACCGTCGAACAACGCGTACGACACGCGAAGGACGAGATCGAGATTCGCGGTATCGGTTCGTGCCAGGCGAAGCCACATCGTTGCCGCGTCGTCGCGACGACGCAGCGAGTCGAGCGCGATCGCCGCCGATTCAATTCCGTAAAAGTTCGTTGAATCGAGCGCGAGCACCTCGCGCGCGACCGACAGCACTTCCGTCGGCGGCCCGGTTTGCCGCAGCGCCCAGAGCAGGCACGTGCGCGCGAGCGTCGAGCGCGGATACACCGACACACCCTCACGCGCCGCGGCGATCGCGCGATTGCCGCTGCCGTCGCGCAATGCATTCTCGCAGCGGCGCTGCGCGAGAACCTGCGACTGCGCCGCGCCGATCTCGCGCGCGAACAACGCCGCGGCCGAGTCCAGCCTCGGCGCCGACACTTCGGCCAGCGGCTGGCGCAGCTTGTCGTCGCGCATGAGCACGAGCTCGCCCGACAATCGAACAGTGCCCGCGGCGTTGCGTACCACGCCGAGGACATATTCGTCGGCACGCATGTACTTGCCCATCGGCCGAATGTCGCGTTGCTCGTCGAACGTGCTGTCGGCGTTGTAGCCGGCGCGATCGAAGTGATCGTTGATGTCGCTGCCGTCGATCACTTCGACGTCGCGCCGGTTGACGAAGCGGCCGACACGCGCGCGGACGGCGTCCGCGGCGCGATGGCCCTGTCGCCAGTCCGTCCCGCGCGCGGGACCGAAGTTGATGATCAGAAGGCCCTGGCGCGTGAACTCGGGCGCTTCTTCTTTCGTGCCGCGCTGCGCGCTCGCGTCGCCAGACAGCGACGCGAGCGCGGCCAGTGCCGCGGTGAACATCAGAATTTGCGAAACGACGGCTGTACCGCCTGTACGCATCGTCGCGATCAAGGGTGGGGGGAGCCCTATGTTATCGCGCGGACGCGAGGTATCGCCAGAGTAAACGTCGAGCCGGCGCCCGGCGTGCTCGCCACGGTGATATCCCCGCCCATCTTGCGCGCCAGGTCTCGGCTGATCGCCAGGCCGAGTCCGGTGCCGGCGGTCGGACGCGCCAGCGCGCGATGCACCTGCACGAAGGGCTCGAAGATCGCGTCCAGCTTGTCGCTCGGAATGCCCACGCCCGTATCACGCACGGCAATGCGCACCGTGCTGCCGTCGCACGCGGCGCCCACGCTGATGTCGCCGCCGGGCTCCGTGAACTTGCCCGCATTTGTGAGGAGGTTGAGCAGAATCTGCTGAACCCTCTCGCGATCGGCGCGCATGCTCAACGTTCGGTCGATCGGTTCGAGACGAAAGGCCAGCTGCCGCTGCCCGAGCTGTGGTGCGACGAGGGGCTCGATGCCCGACAACACCTCGTGCACCAACATGTCCTCGATCTCGAGATCGACGCCGCCCGCCTCGAGCCTCGCGAAGTTGAGAATGTCGTTGATGATGCCGAGCAGGTGCGTCTGATTGCGCGCGATGCGCCGCAGATCCTCCTCCTGCGTGGGCGTGAGCGGCCCGCGCAACCCCATCGCCATCAGATCGGTGTAGCCGCCAATCGCATTCAGCGGCGTCCGGAGCTCGTGGCTCATCGCCGCGAGAAAATCGCTCTTCGCGCGATTCGCCTGCTCGGCCGCGATGCGCGCACCCGCCGCTTCCTGATAGAGCCGCGCTCGCTCGAGCGCCTGTGCACACTGCGCGGCGAACGTCTCGATGAAATCTCGATCGTCTTGCGTGAATTCCGGCAGGTCGTTGAAACCAAGCGTGATGCCGCCGAGCGTGCGGCCGTCGTTGATGAGTGGAATGGACGCCCACGCTTGTGGTGTCACGCGGTGCTGTGCTTCGCGCATGTGCGGGTAGCGGTCGACCGCGTCGCCCAATCTGTCGATATAGATCGGTTGGCCGGCGCGCACGGCCTCGGAGATCATGGTCGTTGAATCCATCGACACCACATGACCCATCGGCAGCACGTCGTCTCGGATACCGTCGAACGCCGTCGCGTGCAGCGTATTCGTCTCGGTGTCGAGCACGTAGACGATGCCGGCCGCCGCGCGCAGCGCCGAGAGTCCGTGCGTCAACGCGACGTGCGCGACGCCGTCCGTCGTGAGCGTTTTGCCAAGCTGCAGCGTGACATCCTGGAGACGGCGAGCGCGCTCGAGCGCATGCCGCGCCGCCTCGCGTGCACGCCACTCATCGGTGACGTTGGTGGCGACGACCAGAATGCCGCCGTCTTCGGTCGGATACGCCCGTCCGCGCAGACGCACGTCCGGCCCGTAGGACTCTTCCCACTCGGTGGAAATGCGTTCGTCGAGTGCACGCTTCGACTCGACAAATCCCGTAGTGCCTTCGAGCTGCGGCATCGCATCGAGCACATGCTTGCCGACGGCCGCATCCGGATCCATGCCCGCCGCCTTCATCGCCGACCGATTCGCCGCGTTGTGGAAGACGATCCGGAAGTCGCGATCGAAGACGACGAAGACGTCGCTGACGACATCGAGCGCGCGCTCGACGGCAATGGGGCTCGATGACTTCGCATTCTCCACGTCGCAAACCTACCGCGCGAACCGCGGCGGCGCACTACGCCGCACCGCGCCGCACCGCGCCGCACCGCGCCGCGTTACGATATTCACAACTTCGCGCGTTCGTATTGCGGCGGCCACGGCGCGTCGCGGCGCAACTCACGCGCCGCGCGCAACGGCCAATGCGGATCGCGCAACAGCTCGCGCGCGAGCACGACCATGTCCGCCTGACCGCTGCGCACGATCGTCTCGGCCTGCTCGGGACTCGTGATCAACCCAACCGCCGCCGTCGGAACGTGCGCATCGCGTCGAACACGCTCGGCAAATTGCACCTGATAGCCCGGACCGACCGGAATTCTCACCTTCGGCGCGATACCGCCGCTCGAGCAATCGATGAGGTCCACACCGTCGCTCACGAGCAAACGCGAAAGCTCGACGGTCTCATCAATGGTCCAACCATCGTCGCGCCAGTCCGTCGCCGAGAGGCGTACGGCCAGCGGAAACCGCTCGGGCCAGACTTTCCGGATCTCACGCATGACGCGCCGCAGGAGTCGCGTGCGATTCTCGAACGATCCACTGTATTCATCGTTGCGCGTGTTCGAGATCGGCGACAGGAATTCGTGCAACAGGTAGCCGTGCGCGCCGTGAATCTCGAGCATCTCCATCTCGGCGGCGAGCGCCCGAACCGCGGCATCACGAAATGCCGATATCACGCGCTCGATTCCTTCGGCGTCGAGCGCGCGCGGCGTCTGGTACTCTGTGTCGAACGGAATCGCGCTCGGTGCATCGATGGGCGACCAACCGCCGAGCTCCGTGCTCAGCGGGCCGCCGCCCTCCCATGGGCGTGCCGTGCTCGCCTTGCGTCCGGCATGCGCGAGCTGTGATCCCCACACCGCGCCGTGCGCCCGCACGAACCGGCCGATGCGCGCGAGAAACTCCACGTGCTCGTCCTTCCAGAGCCCCAAGTCCTGTGGACTGATGCGCGCTTCGGGCAGCACCGCCGTTGCTTCGGTGAGCACGACACCCGCGCCGCCCACGGCAAACTGGCCAAGATGAACGAGATGCCAGTCGTCGGCGAACCCGTCGACGCTCGAATACTGGCACATCGGCGAAACGCCGATGCGATTGCGCAGTGTGACACCGCGAAGGGTGAGAGGCTCGAAAAGATGCATGCGCGAAACGTAGGCACGCGCCCAACGCGACTGAACGAAAGTTGCCGGTCGCGAAACGGTTGAACATCGCTCGTCGAGGCCACTCCTAGCGCATTCGAATTCTCGGGTGCAAAATCTCCGCGAGAAAACTGGAGGCCGACTTGAAAGCTCTCGACGAGCTGTTCGCTGCATCACGCGCAGGCGACGCCGTTGCCGCGTGGCGTGTGCTCGAGAAGTCGCCCGAGCTGGCCAAGGTGACGGGACCACATCCGATCTGGGCCGGAGAACCGACGGCGCTGCACGTTGCCGTGGAGAACGGACGCACGGACGTTGCCGCGATGCTGCTCCGCATGGGCGCGGATCCGAATCATCCGAGCGACATGTACGACGGCTGGACGCCGCTGCTCATCGCCGCGGGACGCCAATCGCGCTCGCTCGTCGAGCTGCTGCTCTCGCACGGCGCGCACGTCGACGCGTGGGAAGCCGCCGCACTCGGCGACGTCGAGCGGCTCGACGCGATCATCACGTCGCAGCCGGGCGTCGTGCGCGCGCAGCGGGCGAATCATGCGCCGCCGTTGCACTTCGCCGCGACGATCCAGGTCGCGCAGCTGCTCATCGACCGTGGTGCGCCACTCGAGGCGGTGGACAAGTACGGATCGACGGCGGCACGATCGGCTGCGTACGGACGCCGCTCGCGCCGGCCGATTGCGAAATTTCTCATGGAAGTCACCGGTGAGCGCGATCCATGGATACTCGCCGCGCTCGACGATACGGCGGGGCTTGCGCGGCTCGCGCTCGAGGGCGTGGACATCGTGAACGCGCGGCGCGATGGAATCAATCCCGCGAGCGGCTTCGGCGAGATGCCGATTCACACCGCGGCGGCGCTCGGCAACGCGAACACGGTGCGCTTTCTGTTGGAGCGCGGCGCGGATCCAAACGCGCCGGTCGAGCAATCCGTGCGTCCGCTGCACTATGCCGCGAAGTGTGATTCGCGCGAAGTGGTCGACGTGTTGCTGGCGGCGGGCGCCAATCCGCAGCTCAAGGACGGGGCGCACGAAGCGACCGCATCCGACTGGGCGCGATTCTTCGGCAACTTCGAGCTGGCTGGATATCTCGAGACGGTCGAATCCTAGGCTGCCGAGCCTTGATCGCGGACGCGGGAAGACGGCCGGCGCGAAACGCGCCGGTCTGAGCCTTGCGAGTTGGGGTTCACTCACCCCAGCATTCGCCCTCGATGCCGCATCGCACGTACACCGATCCGCAGGGCCGGCTGTGGGACGTCTGGTCGGTTCAACCGGAATACGCCGAACGACGACGGACGCCCGTCCACGGGACGACGCTGCCGCCCGCGCAGGAGCGCCGTGAAAAGAAGGGCTTTCGCGTGCCGCTGGGGCGAGCGTGGGCGGGCGGGTGGCTCGTGTTCGAGACGAAGGGCGAGAAGCGCCGGCTGGCTCCGTTTCCCCCGAATTGGACGGAGCTCACCGACGCCGAGCTCGACGAGCTGCGCGGGAGCGCGACGATCACGCAGCGCCCCACGCGACGGCTCATCGAATAGCGGGGGCAGCGAACGACGAAACGCTCAGCTCGCCTTGACGAAGCGCAGTGCGACGGAGTCGATGCAATAGCGAAGGCCGGTCGGCTTCGGTCCATCGCTGAACAGATCGCCCAGGTGCGCGTCGCATCGCCGGCACGTGACCTCGCTTTCGCGATCCCCCGGGCTCGGCTCGCCGTGGTGAAGATTCTCCTCGGCGATCGGTTGCCAGAAGCTTGGCCATCCGGTGCCGGAATCGAATTTGACTGCCGAGTCAAATAGTGGCGTGTCGCAGCAGATGCAGCGGAAGATGCCGCGATCGTGAAGATTCCAGTACGCGCCGGTGAATGGATATTCGGTTCCGCGCTGCCGTGTGATGTGGTAGGACTGCGCGGACAGTTGCTTGCGCCATTCAGCGTCGGATTTCACGACTTTCGGCACGCGCGCGGTGCCCAGTCGCTTTCCGTCGTTCGAGAACTCGACGATGGTCACGTCGTCGAAATGCGGCCGCCCGAGCGCAACGTGCTTGAACCCGGCGAGTCCGCCGACCGCGGCGATCAGAAAGCTTCTGCGCGGGATCAGCGCGTTGCGGACGACGCCGGTGTCACTGGCCGATGGCTGGGCCGACTCGTATGCTTCATCTCGCTGCATTGTACCTCCCTCCTCACGTGCACGACCACTCGACGGAGCACCGTTGATGATTTTCCATTCCTGGCGGCTGCGTTCTGCTTCGCGCCGCGTTTTGCGTCCCGCGGTCACATCCATCACATGTATCGCCGCGTTGGCGATGACGTTCCCGCGGTCGCTTCATGCGCAGGCCGCGGTCAACGAAACGCGCGATCCGCATCAGACGCAGTACGACGACTTCGCCAAACTCTACACACAGTGGACTGGCGGTGCGCAGTATGGCAGCCCGCTGGTCGATCACTTGCCGAAGGTCTCGGGCATTCCATCGCCGAAGGACGTTCTGGGCTACTACATCGGCGCACCCGCCAAGCTGACGTACTACGCCGACATCCTCAAGTATTATCGCGCCCTGGCCAAGGCCGCGCCGGATCGTGTGAAGGTCGAGCACATCGGGACGTCGGACGAGGGCCGCGAGCTCGTCGTGATCTGGGTGTCGTCGCCGGAGAACATCCGCAATCTGCAACGCAACCGCGACAATCTGGCGAAGCTTGCCGATCCGCGCGGGCGTTCGGATGCCGAGATTCGCCAGCTCATCGCGACGACGAAGCCGAACTATCACTTCATGGGCGGCTTGCACTCGGGCGAGACCGGACCGTCGGAGATGTTGATGGAGCTGGCGTATCGATTGGTGACCGAGACGTCGCCGCTCGTGAGTCAGATTCGCAACAACGTGATCGTGTCGATCACGCCGGCGGCGGATCCGGATGGACGGGATCGCAACGTCGATTGGTTCTATCATGGGCTCGACATGCAGGCCGCGACGAGCGATGGGCGTGGTGCGCTGGGCGATGGACGTGCCGCTGGTGATTCGGCGGCCAATGGTGGTGCGGCTGGGCCGCCCAACCCCCTGCGCCCACCGCCCAACCCAGCGGGGCAGCTCCCCTACTGGGGCAAGTACGTGTATCACGACAACAATCGCGACATCAACCTCTCACAGGTGTCGATGCGCGCGATCACGGATTGGTACTACACGGCGCATCCGCCGATCATGCACGATCTGCACGAAGCGCAGCCGTTGATGTACACGTATTCGGGCGGGCCGCCTCAGAACCCGAATCTCGATCCGTTGTTGTTCGCCGAGCTGCCGTGGTTCTCGAATTGGGAGCTGGCGCAGATGACGAAGTGGGGTATGCCGGGCGTGTACACGCACGCGTTCATGGATGGGTATTCGCCGGGCTATCTGGGCTCGGTCGCGTACAATCACAACGGCATGATGCGGATGTACGAGACGCAGTCGGGGCGGGAGCCGAGCGTTGGGCGTGGTGCGGTGGGCGCTGGGCGGGATTCCTCGGCGGATTCGACGGCTCGGCGCGGAGCGAATGCGGCTGGCGCGAATGCGGCTGGTGCGAATGCGGCTGGCGCGAATGCGGCTGGCGCGAATGCGGCTGGTGCGAACGCTGCCGGCGGCGGACGTGGTGGTCGTGGCGGCGGTGGTCGGGGTGGCCGTGGGGGGCGCGGTGGTGCAGCCGGGGACTCAGCGCAGTCGCCCAACGCCCAGCGCCCAACGCCCAACGCGGGAGCGCCCAACACCCAACGCGGAGGCACCGGAGCGTTCAGCGCCTGCAACGGCGCCCGCTCGAGCGTGCCGACGGGCTGCGGTGGCGCACAGCCGCGCGAGTGGTATCGCGGCCTGCCGATTCCGCCGAACGCGATCCAGAACTTCACGCGGCGCGACAACACGAACTACATGGAGACCGGCGTGCTGTCGGCGCTCCAGCTCACGTCGATGTTTCCACAATTGATATTAGAAAACTTCTATATCAAGACGCGAAACTCGCTGGAGCACGGCTCGACCGAAGCGCCGTTCGGCTACGTGATCCCCGTGCAGCGCGACATGACGAAGGTCGCGACGCTCGTGAACGTGCTGCGCGCGCAGGGCATCGAGATCGGAACGCTCGACAAGGACGCGTCGGTGGGGAGCGACAAATTCCCCGCGGGCTCGTACGTCATCAAGCTCAACCAGCCGTACGGCCGACTCGCGAAAAACCTGCTCGAGCGCCAGGACTACCCTGATCCCGCCATCCAGACCTACGACGACAGCGGCTGGTCGATGGGCTACGCGTTCAACGTCGACGTGAAGGAAGTAAAGGACAAGGCGATTCTGGACGCGCCGTCGACGCTCGTGAAGACGGCGGTGGTCCACGGCACCGTAAGAGGCAGCGGCACCGCCGGACTCGCCGTGGCACACTACGGCTCGAACAACATGATCGCGTTCCGCTACAAGCTGCGGAACGTGCCGATGAAGATCGCCGAGCAGTCGTTCACGGCCGAAGGCGTGAATTTCCCCGCGGGTTCGTTCATCGTGACGGGCTCGCCGGCGGATCTGCAGGCCGCGCGCGCGCAGGTCGAGCAGTTGGGGCTCACCGCCGCCGCACTCTCGTCGCTCCCGACGGTGGCGTCCCATGATGGTGACGCGCCGCGCATCGCGATCTACTCCCAGTGGAACGGCACGCAGGAGCTGGGCTGGTATCGCCACGCGTTCGATCAGTTCGGCATTCCCTACGATCTGATCTTCAAGGAGCGCGTCGAACAGGGCGACCTGCGCAAGGATTACGACGTCATCATCATGGCGGCGCAGAACATCAATCGCACCGCGGTGATGGCCGCGAAGGCCGCGAAGCCGCAGCCCTATGAGAAAAGTGACAAGTACAAATTCCTCGGCATGTACGGCTCGACGCCGGACATGAGTGGAGGATTTGGCCAGGCGGGCGCCGACACGTTCGGCAAGTTCCTGGAGCAGGGCGGCACGCTGATCACCGCCCTGCAATCGTCGCGCTTCCCGATCGAATTCGGCTTCGCGCACACGGTGGATTCGGAGAATCCCACCGGCGTCGCGGCGCAGAAGCCGCTCATCCAGGCGGAGATCGTCAAGGCCAACAGCCCCGTCTTCTACGGTTACGAGAACAAGATCTTCCCGATCAAGTTCCCACAGGGATCCCAGGTGTTCCGCGTCGGGATCGCCGATCAGGCGAACGTGATCGGCGAGTACGTGGGCGGCGACGCGTCGGTGCTGAGCGGTTCGATCACGGGCGCCGACAATCTCCGCAATCGCGCGTTCGCGGTGGACATTCCGCAGGCGTACAACGGGGGCGGGCGGGTGATCATGTTCGCGAACAATCCGGTGTATCGCTGGCAGAACCACGGAGAGTTCAACATGATCTTCAACTCGATCATGAACTGGAATGATGAGCCAAGGGCTGTCGCGCCCGCCGCGGCGACGAGCAGTGGACGGTAGGACAAAAGCGACCACGGACGGACGGCGGACAACGGCGGAACGGCACGGAGACGGCGTAAACTGCAATTGACTGCAGTTTCATGGCCTTTTTAGAAAACCCTCAGGACGCTTCGAGCCACAAAGCGTCCTGAGGGTTTTCTAAAAAAGGCGTTCAACGTCAAACGTTCAACGCCGTCTCCGTGCCGATCCGTGTACGTCCGAAGTTGGTCCGTGGTGTTTTTCTTGCGCCAGTACGCTGCGTACCGTCTACTCGAGATGCTTCCAAACGCTTGCCGTCAAACAAAGACCCACGGCACTCGTCACGATCGATGCCGTGCTGAGCCCGTGGCCCACCGACGCGAGCGTCGCCGTAAACCCGAGCATCGCTGTAAATCCTCCGGCGCGCCGACGCTGCCGTAACAACCGCGCGGTGTACAAGCTCGCCCACGAGGTCAGCCCAAGCATCGCGTAGCCCTCCCAGATGCGCAGCTCCCGCCAGTGGTCGACGAGCGTCATGAGCATCGCGATCGACGAGAACCCGAGACCCGCGAGCATCAGCCAGCCGATGACCGAGAAGTACCCGGCGACGAGCCGAATGCGTCCGCCGCCGGGCAACTGGTCGCGGAGCGCGGCCTCTTCCTGCGCGAGCTCCATCTCGTAGCGCGCGTCGTAATAGACCGGCTCCGCCGGTTCCGGCGGCGTAACGAGCGTGAAGCGTGATCGCACGGCCAGGTCTCCGAAGGACTACTTGTTGGTTTCCGTGCCGGCCAGGAACGCGTTGATCTGCCGCACGGCGTAATCGACCTTGATGTCGAACGCCTTCTTGCCGAGCTCCTTGGTCGAGCGCCGCGCGTCGCCCGAGATGCCGTTGTTGATGCGCGGCACCTTTGGATCGCGCTGCGCGCCGCGCCCGAGCGTGTCGCCGAGCGCGGTAGGAATGAGATCGGCGCGGACGTAGACGTTGGCGGAATCGAGATACCACATCTCTGATGTATCGGGGATGCCGGCGTGCGAGCTCACCGGATATCCGTTCGCCTTGAGCCAGGCGTCGAAGTCGCCCTGCGCCTTGGCGTACACCTCATCGCAGAAAAAGACGCGCACGCCCTGCGGCGCGTACTTGGCGTCGAGCTTTTTCGCGACCTCGCCGTACACGTTCGTGCCGCCGCCGTGATCCTGCATGAGGATGACGTTCTTGAAGCCGGTGGCGATCGCCTGCTCGGTCAGGCGTTCGAGTACCGCGCCGAGAATCTCGGGCGTGAGGCCGATGGTGCCGGGCAGCGTCGCGCTCGCGTTGTTCGGCGTGTACGGCAGGACGGGCAGCGCGATCGCATTCCCGAGTTTGATGGCGATCGCCTTGACCGTCGCCTGCGCCATCATGGTATGGCCGCCGTTGGTATTCTGCGGACCGCGCTGTTCGGTGCCGCCCGTATAGATGAGGGCCGTGGTCTTGCCTTCGGCCATCGCTTGTTTGACTTCGGGCCAGGTCATCTTGTCGAATTCGACGAGCGGCCCCTTGGGTGGGTTCCTGGACAGCTGGGCGCCGGACGCGGCGAGCGGGAACATGAGCGCGGCGGCAGGTACCGCCACGGCGGCGATGCGAAGACGGGACATGGGCTCGAAGGGTCGGGAGAATGGGGGCGTGGTCGGCGGAATTGTGGTGCGCGGGGCGCTGCCCGGCAAGTCGAGCCGCTCGGCGAGCCGCTCGGCGAGTCGCTCGTCGGCCTGCTCGGCCGCTTAATCGACTCTTAATGGAAATGCCGGCCGTTTCATCACGCTTCGCCGTTAACGGACCCATACGGTGCGCTGCTATATGTGTCAGTCCCACATATCGAGCGCCAGCGATGCTCACCGACGAACTGAAGAAAGGCAGTGCCGAATTCCTCGTACTGTCGCTGCTCGAGACCGAGCACCGGCATGGGTACGAGCTTCAGAAGCTCATCGAGTCGCGGTCGAAGGGCGTGTTGGTGTTTCACGTCGCCTCGCTCTATCCGCTGCTCTATCGGCTCGAGGATCGCGGATGGATCGCGGGGCGCTGGGTCGAGAAGGCGGGCGAGCGTCGGCGCCGCTTCTACCGCCTGACGCCCGCCGGCCGCGCGCCACTCGTCGCCCAGCGCGAAGGGTGGCGTGAATTCGTGTCGGCAATCAACCGCGTCGCGGGGGTGCGATATGCGTGAGTCACACCAGTCACCTGAGTCATTCGATTGGCGCGCCGACGTGCGCGCGCGGCTGTCCACATCGGGATTGAGGTCCGAGGACGAAGCCGACATCGTCGAGGAGGTCGCCCAGCATCTCGAGCAGCAGTTCACCGAGCTGACGCCGCAGATCGGCGCGACGGCGGCGCGTGAACGATTGCTCCGCCAACTACGCGACGAAGCATTCGAGGGGGCGGTGATCGGCCGACGTCGCCGTGTCGTGCAGAGCCGAGCGCGCGTGTGGAGCTCGACGTCGGTGCTGCGCGATTTCCGCGAGGGCTTTCGGTCGCTCCGGCGCAGTCCGGCCACGCTCATCGCCGGCAGTGCCGCGCTGTCGCTCGGCATTGGCCTCACGGTGGCGATGTTCAGCATCATCTATGGATTGCTGCTCAAGGGACTGCCCTACGACAATCCCTCGCGCATCGCGGTGGTGAAGCTCATCGATCCGCGCGAGCCGGGCGTCGACGCGCTCATTCCCTTCGGCGATCTCGCCGCGTACCGGGCGCAACAGCGTTCCTTCGAGACACTCGGCGCCTACTCGACGTCCACGGTGAACGTGAGCGGCGGGGATCGCGCCGATCGCGTGCAGGCGGCGGAGGTCACCGTCGGCACGATCGAAGTCACGCGCACCGCGCCCGCGCTTGGCCGCTCGTTTCAAGCGGCGGACGCCGATCCATCGGCACCGCCGGCGGCCATCCTGAGTCATTCGCTCTGGCGCGACCGGTTTGCGTCGAATCCGAACGTGGTCGGAGCCACGATTCGTGTCGACGGTCGTCCCCGCACCATCGTCGGTGTGATGCCCGACGCATTCGAGTTTCCGTATAGCACCCGGATCTGGCTGCCGCTGCAGGCGAACGCGACCGTGCCGCCGGGCGAGGGACCGATGGTCAATCCCGTCGGCCGGCTGCGGCCGGACGCGTCATATGAGAATGCGAATGCCGAGTTCGCGAGCCTGGCGGGCCGGCTCGCGGCCGTCCGGCCGGTTCAGGATGCGAGGATGCGCATCGTGGTGCTGCCGTTCGTGCGCGCGTCCGTCAACCCGCGATTCTACTGGCTGATGAACACGATGTTCGTTGCCGTCTTCCTGGTGTTGCTCGTCGCGTGCGCGAACGTCGCCAACCTGCTGCTCGATCGAGCGGCCAACCGGAGCCGCGAGATCGGCATTCGCACCGCGCTTGGCGCCTCGCGACTGGCCATCGTGCGCCAGTCGCTCGTCGAGTCGAGCATTCTCGCGATCGGAGCGGCGATCGTCGGGATTGCGATCGCGCAGGTTGGAATCACCGTGTTCAACCGCGCCGTCGCCAATGCGGAGTCGCCGTTGTTCTGGATGGACGTCGGGTTGCATCCCGCGGTGCTGCTGTTCGTCGTCGCGACGGCGGTCGTGGCGAGCATCGTGTCGGGGCTGGCGCCGGCGATTCAGTCCGCGCGCATCGACATCAGCGCGGTGCTCAAGGATGAATCACACGGTGCGTCATCGCTGCGCGTCGGCCGGCTGAGTCGCACGCTCGTGGTCGTTCAGATCGCGGTGTCGAGCGCGATTTTGCTCGCGTCGGGATTCATCACGCGCAGTATCGTCAATTTGCGGGACGTCGATCCGGGCTTCACGACAGCCGGGTTGGTTACCGCGCGAGTGACACTGACGACCGGCGACACTGTGCGTCAGCGCGCGTTCTTCGAGCGCCTCGATCGCGAGCTTGCCACGCTGCCGGGGAACGGCGGCGTATATCTCGGCAACGGACTGCCCGGTGCCGGATGGGTATCGCATCATGCGTACGTCGAAGGCCGCACGTATCGCACGCAGCGAGAACGACCGATCGTCAGCTCGCTCGCGGTCACGCCCGGTTTCTTCACGACGTTCGGTGTACGCGCGACACGCGGCCGCACGATCACCGCCGCCGATCGTTCCGGCGCAGCGGACGTCGCTGTCGTCAGCGAGTCGTTCGTGCGCCGCCAGTTTCATGGCGAAGACGCGATCGGCAAACGAATTCGTGTGAGCTCGGACTCGACGGCGCCGTGGCTCACCATCATCGGTGTGATTCCGACGCTGTTCGCGGCGAGCATCGACAATCCGTGGCCGCCGGAAGTGCTCACTTCGTTCTGGCAGGAGGGCGGGCATGCGACGGGGGTCGTCGCATTGCGCGGCACGGGCGACGCGACAAGCGCGGCATTGCGTCGCATCGTGGCGTCGATCGATCCTGAGACGCCGGTGTACAAGGTCCAGAGCATGGCCGACGTGATGAAACAGCCGATGTGGTTGTTCAATGTCTTCGCGACGATCTTCCTCATCTTCGGCGCGGTGGCGCTCGTCCTGTCTTCGATTGGCCTGTACGCGGTGATGGCATTCTCCGTCAGCCGGCGCATACGCGAACTGGGAATTCGGCTCGCGCTCGGTGCAACCGCTGGCGACGTGTTGGGCATGGTCTTTCGACAGGGGGCGCGTCAGACCGCTGTCGGGATGGCGATCGGCCTCGTCGTTGGCCTCGTGCTGGTGCGTGCGGCAAGCGCGGCGTTGTTCGGCGTGCGGCCGGGCGATCCACTCGTCATGGCGGTCGTCGCGATCGTGCTTGGCGGAACGGCGACGATCGCGTGCATCGTTCCGGCGCGGCGGGCGACGCGTGTGGATCCCCTCATCGCGCTGCGGACGGATTGATCGCGGGCGCTTGACGCGCGGCGCGGCGCGGCGGAGAATAGACCATGGACCGCCGCACGCTACTCAAGTCGCTCGCCGCCGCGGGCGCGTCCTCCCTGCTGCCGCACGACGCCTTCGCGGCGTGGGAGCGGGTGGCATCGGGCGTTGCGCCTCGCGACGGCTTGAGCGAGGCGCAGCTCGCGCACATCGGCGCGATTGCCGACGTCATTCTTCCCCGCACCGAGACGCCGAGCGCGACGGACGTCGGCGTGCCGGCGTTCATCGACGTGATCGTGAGCGAGCAGATGACGGAGGTCGATCGCCAGACGTTCGTCGCGAATCTCGACGCGATCGACCCCGCGGCGCTCGACGCAATCGAATCGTCGAGCGATCGCCGCGGCGAACCGGCGCACACGTATTGGCGGCTCAAGGATCTGATCGTGTACGGCTACTTCACGAGCGAGCCGGTGATGAAGACGGTGCTGCACTACGAGGTGATGCCCGGCAAGTTCGACGGCGGTGCGCCGATGCCGATGGCGATGCCGCATGGTTGAAACCACGCACTTCGACGCGATCGTCGTCGGCTCGGGAATCAGCGGAGGCTGGGCCGCGAAGGAGCTCACCGAGCACGGACTGAAAACGCTCGTGCTCGAGGCGGGCGGCCCGATCGATCCGAATACCGATTTCGTCGAGCACGTGCAGCCGTGGCAGATGCACTTCCGCGGCATGGGCGACCGCAAGGCGCTCGAGCGCGACTATCCGGTTCAGCGTGGCTGCTACGCGTGCGATGAGATGGGCCACAAGTTCTTCGTGAAGGACGCGGAGAATCCGTACACCACGCCCGATAACGCGCCGTTCAAGTGGTTCCGTGGCCGACAGGTTGGCGGGCGTTCGATCACGTGGGGTAGGCAAGTCTATCGCTGGAGCGATCTGGATTTCGGCGCGAATGCACGGGACGGCCACGGCAACGATTGGCCGATTCGTTACCAGGACATCGCGCCGTGGTACTCGCATGTCGAGCGCTTCATCGGCGTGACCGGCGCGCCCGAGGGATTGTCGCAGCTGCCGGATGGCGAATTTCTCCCCGCGATGCCGATGACCGTCGTCGAGGAATACGCGCGACCCAAGATCCTTTCGAAGTTCGGCGGCGAGCGCGTGATGACGATCGGCCGCGCGGCGATCCTGACGCAGAATCACAACGGCCGCCTGGCGTGCCACTACTGCGGCCCGTGCGAGCGCGGCTGCATCACGCACTCGTACTTCAATAGTCTTGGCTCGACGTTGCCCGCGGCGCGCACGACGGGCAATCTCACGCTGCGGCCGAACAGCGTCGTGGCCGAAGTGTTGTACGATCCGAAGCGCGGTCGCGCGCGCGGCGTGCGTGTGATCGACGCCAACACGATGCAGTCGCGTGAATACACGGCGCGTGTCGTATTTCTATGTGCGTCGGCGATCGAGTCGGTGCGTCTCCTGTTGAACTCGAAGAGCACGCGCTTTCCGGACGGCCTCGCGAACTCGAGCGGCATTCTGGGCCGCTACGTGATGGATCATCACTATGGATCAGGGGCGTCGGGAACCGTGCCGGGCTTCACCGACAGGCGCACGACGGGGCGGAGGCCGAACGGCATCTACATCGCGCGATTCCGCAATGTGAAATCCCAGCATCCGGACTTTCTGCGCGGCTACGGCATGCAGGGCGGATCGGGCCGCGATGGGTGGGGCCGCGGCGGGCGGATGCCGGGCTACGGCACCGACTTCAAGAATTCTCTCATCAACGAGCTGGGTCCCTGGTCGCTGTCGGCGTCGGGATGGGGTGAGACGCTGCCCAACGAAGCCAATCGTGTGACGCTCGACGACACCGTGAAGGACAAGTGGGGCGTGCCGTCGGCGCGCATCGAGGTGCGGTGGCGCGACAATGAAAAGGCAATGGACAAGGACATGCAGACCGCGATGGCCGAGATGCTGGACGCCGCGGGCTGCACGAACATCCGCACGCATGGCTCGAGCAATCCGCCGGGCCACTGCATTCACGAGATGGGCGGCGCGCGCATGAGCAAGACGGCGAACGACGGTGTGCTCAATCGCTGGAATCAGGCGTGGGACGTCAAGAACCTGTTCATCACCGACGGCGCGTGCATGGCGAGCAACGGGTGTCAGAATCCGAGCATTACGTACATGGCGTTGACGGCGCGGGCGGTGGATCATGCGGTGCGGGAGATGAAGGCAGGCGCGCTGTGAGCGGTGGGCGCTGGGCGATGGGCGCTGGGCGGGTCGATGTCTGACCGGCGGAGCGTTCTGCGTGCGATGGCTTCCGCGGTGGCGGCGACCGCGCTCGGCACGACGAAATCGGTCGCCCAGCGCCCATCGCCCATCGCCCATCGCGTACGGCAGTCGTTGTCGCGCTGGTGCTACGCCCGGATCCCCCTCGACGACCTCTGCGAGACCGCGAAGAGCATCGGCTACGCCTCGGTCGAGCTGCTCGACGAAAAGGATTGGAGCGTGGTGAAGAGTCACGGCCTGGCGTGCGCCATGGCCAACGGTTTCGGCTCGATTCCCGTCGGCTTCAATCGGCCGGATCATCACGACAAGCTCGTCGCCGATGCCGAGGCGCTGCTTCCCAAAGCGGCGGCGGCGGGGGTGCCGAACATCGTCTGCTTCAGTGGCAATCGCGCGGGTTTGTCCGACGGCGAAGGCATCGCGAATTGCGTCGCGGGCCTCAAGCGGGTGACGCCGGCGGCCGAGCAGCACGGCGTGACGCTCTGCCTCGAGGTGCTGAACAGCAAGGTCGATCACAAGGACTACCAGGCCGATCACACGGCCTGGGCCGCCGAGGTGGTGAAGGGCGTCGATTCGCCGCGATTAAAGATCTTATATGATATTTATCATATGCAGATCATGGAAGGCGACATCATCCGGACCATCCGGACCTATTACCCGTTCATCGGCCACTTCCATACCGGCGGCGTGCCGGGCCGGAACGAGATCGACGACACGCAGGAGCTCAATTACCATCGCGTCATGCAGGCAATCGCCGACCTGGGATACACCGGCTACGTCGGCCAGGAGTTCGTGCCCAAAGGCGACCCGGTCGCCGGCATGAAGCAGGCGTTCGAGATCTGTAACGTCTGATCGCGCCGGCGCGCCTCGACCCTCAGGTGCCGAGCTGCCGGCTCGGCAACGTCAGCGCGAAGCGCGATCCCTTGCCGACCGCGCTCAACACCGCCACGTCGCCGCCCATCATGCGCGCCAGCCGGCGGCTGATCGCCAGCCCCAGTCCCGTTCCGCCGTGCGTGCGCGTGTAGACATGTCCCGTCTGCGTAAACGGCTCGAAGATTCGATCGAGCTCTTCGCGCGGAATTCCGACGCCGGTGTCCTCGCAGACGAACACCACCGTCCCCGGAATGTCGTTCGCCGGGGAGCACATCAAGTGCACCGAGCCGCCGCTTGGCGTGAACTTGATGGCGTTCGAGAGCAGGTTCACGAGGATCTGACGCACGCGCAGCGGATCGCCCAGGTAGTTGATCGCGTTCCGGCACGTGTGGTCGAGCGTGAGGCCGCGATCGAGCGCGTCCTGGCGCACGAGCGATACTGCTTCGTTCATCACTTCCTGCGCGGACGCGATCTGCACGGTGACCGCCAGCCCTCCCGCCTCGATGCGCGAGAGGTCGAGCACGTCGTCGATCAATTGTCGCAGATGCTCCGTACTCTTGCGGATGCGCTCGAGATAGCCGGCCTGCAACGGGGTCGGCGCCCCGACAATGCCCATCTGTAAGAGATCCGTGAAGCCGACGATCGCGTTGAGCGGCGTGCGAAGCTCGTGGCTCATCGTCGCCAGGAACGACGATTTTGCTTCGCTCGCCGCTTCGGCATCGGCGCGCGCCGTCTCGAGCGCTTCACGCGTTCGCGTGCTGTCGAGCGCCAGCCCGACTCCCTTCCCGAATGTCCGCAGACTCGCCACAAAGTCGGCCGAGAAACTACGCTCGGCGGCGTACGTGTAGGTGAGCGCGCCGATCATTCGGCCACCGACGCGCACCGGCATCGAGATGCCCGACGCGACCCCGCTGCGCTCGACCAGCTCGATGAGATTCGGATATCGCGCGATGAGCGACGCTTGATCCTCGAACACCACGGTCTCGCCCGAGCGAATCGCGTCGGCCGGCGGGAACGGCGCGTCGGCCGGCAACTCCTGGTACTGCGTCGCCAGGCCGTCGGGCATCGCGTGATAGCGCTCGAGACGAATCAACGATTCGTCGTCGCTCAGCAGCCACAGCGACGCGTGGTCGGCGCCAACCGCGACGCGGCCTTCCTCGACCGCGATCTCCGCCACATCCCGCGGCGCCGGCGCGTGCGAGAGCGAGAGCGTGAGCGCATGCAGATGCGCCAGCAGCTCGGCGCGCTGCTCCGCCAGCGAGCGCGACTCTTCGGCGAGAACCAGCGACGCCGCCAGCTCCGCATTCGTGCGCTCGAGCTCATGGGCAAGCGCGTGGGCTTGCGCGCTGTGTTTCTCGAGCTCGTTCGCCTGCTCCTCGAGCAGCAGCTGCTGCTGAATCATTTCGGTGACGTCGCGAATGACGTTCACGATGAACTGCGTCTCGACAAGCTTGCCGTCGTTGCGCACGGCGTACGCGCGCACTTCGGACCACCGTTCGCGGCCGGTGGCGCGTTCGCGCACGCGAAGTACGGCGTCGGCGTGGCCGCGCTGAATGGCGACACGTCCGGGCAGTCCCTCGATCGGAAGCGGAACGCCGCTGGCGTCGCACACCTCGAACCGGCGGAGGTAGTCGCCGACCGGGGCGGCGAGCAGGGCGGCGGCGGAGTCGTAGCCGCTCATTCGCGCGCCACGCTCGTTCGCGTAGACGAGCCGCCCGCGCATGTCCTGCACCGTAATGCCGTCGCGAAGATTCTCGACGAGCAGCGCGAACTGCGCCCACGCGGGAGTGGATGCTGGCGCGAGCGCCCCGACATTTGTTGTTCCCGACGATTCGCTGGCTGCCGGCCCGTCATCCATGCGGCGAGGGCTCCGTTCGTAAACCCCGGACGTTACACGGGCGGGTTATGCGGGGGCAAGCTCGTGGCTGAGTCCGGCTGCGGCAGCGATCCCGCGTGGGTGGTCGATTCATGATCGTGGATTCGGTCGCGATAGTTTATCTGCGAATCCCGAATAGTGAGTTTCTAATCCCGATGATCGACGACGCCGTGGCGCACCTGCGCCGCATGATCCAGATCGACACCACCAATCCGCCAGGCAACGAGCTGCCGCTGGCGAAGTACATCGAACGGACGCTCTCGGCGGCGGGAGTCGAGACGCAGCTGTTCGAGCCCGTGACGGGGCGCGCGCACCTCATCGGCCGCCTGCGCGGCGATGGAAGCGCGCCGCCGATTCTCATCACCGCGCACATGGACGTGGTGGGTGTCGAGCGCGAGTCGTGGAGCGTCGATCCGTTCGGCGGTGAGATTCGTCATGGCGCGCTCTATGGCCGCGGCGCGATCGACGACAAGGGCATGCTGGCGGCGAATCTCGCGGCGATGCTTGCCGCCAAGCGCGACGTCGACGCCGGGCGGCTCAGGCTTCGCCGCGACGTCATCTTCGCGGCGACGTCCGACGAGGAAACCGGCGGCGCGTATGGGTTGGGATGGATGATCGCGAATCATCCCGACGCCATCCGCGCCGAGTATGCGTTGAACGAGGGCGGGCGAATTCGCATCGTCGATGGGAAGCCGCTGTACGCCGCGGTGCAGACGACCGAGAAGGCGGCGCACGTCGTGACGATCACGGCGCATGGGCCGAGCGGGCACGCGTCTGTGCCGCTCGCGGGGAACGCTGTCGCGCGGCTGGCGAGGGCCGTTGCCATCGTTACGGCGCATCAAGAGCCGGTGCGACTCATTCCCACCGTGCGCGAATTCTTCGCGCGGCTGAGCGCCATCTGGCCAGAGGCGAATGTCGCGGCGGCGATGCGCGACGTCGGCGCGGACGACAAGAGTGTCGCCGAGCGCGGATACGCCGAGCTCTGTCGGTTGCCGATGTACAACGCGGTGCTGCGCACGGGAATCTCGGCGACGGTGATGTCGGCGGGCATGCGCCACAATGTGATTCCGGCCGAGGCCACAGCGACGCTCAGCGTGCGGACGTTGCCGCGCGATTCGATCGACGACGTGGTCCATAGGCTGCAGGCTATGGTTGCCGACGATGCCGTGACGATCGCGGTGACGTCGCGTGGAACCGATGCGCCGGCGTCCGATCATCAATCGCCGATGTTCGCCGCGATTCGGGACGCCGTTACGTCGCTCGACCCGTCGATCGTGACGGTGCCGTACATGAGCACGGGAGCAACGGAGAGCGCGCAGCTGCGCGCCTGGGGCGTGCAGACGTTCGGCCTGCTGCCGTTTCCCCTCGATGCGGATGATGAATCACGCATGCATGGAAACGACGAGCGCGTGCCGTTGAACTCGTTGGAGTTCGGCACGCGGCTCGTGTTTGACGTGGTGCGGCGAATGGCTGTCATTCCGAGCGAAGCGAGGAATCTGACGTCCTGGTAGAGTCACTATTCTCTCTACCAACCTGCAAGATTCCTCGCCTGCGGCTCGGAATGACGATGCTACTTCGTCGCCGAAGCCAGCCGATGGATCTCGTTCGCCAGCGTCTTCACCCGCTCCGGATCGCGCGCGGCGTCGACATATCCGTCAACCTTGGCGCCGAGTGCCTGAAGCGACTTGGCACGTGCGGCGCCGCTCTGCTTTTCGGCCGCCGTGAGCGCCTGATCGATCGCCGACGTGCGGTCGCTCGACAAGCCGTTATTGCGCACGAGCTGATCGAGATACGAGCGAACGACTGGGAACGCCGCCGGCCATGTGACGTGCGGCTGGCTCTGCGGATTGTATTCGTGCGTCTTCGGGTCGAACCCGTCGATGCGCGCCAGCTTCGCCGCCTCGAGCTCGTTCTTCGACAACTCATCGCTCGGCAGCAGCTCGAGCACGTCGAAGCCGCGCGCGAGCTCGGAGGAATACACGTAGCCGTTGTAGTAGTACGCGCCCCACGAGCCGCCGATCGTGCCGCGCTGGCGGCTGATCGACTTGTTCGCGGTGTCGCCCGGCGCCGGCGGCAGGTCGGCCGGACCGCGATCGAAGAAGCCGATCTCGAACGGATGATCGGGATCGCTGAAGTCGATGGCGTCGACGCCGCCCTGATACCAGCCCTGCACCATGATGTCGCGGCCCGGCACCGGCACGAGTCCGCCGTTGTGCGACACGCAGTTCTCCTGCGCCGACTGCGCCGACGGAATCTTGAAGTACGCGCGCTGCGTCATCTTGCCGCCGCTGATGGTGAGCGTCGTGTTGCCGCCCATCTCCATCATGCTCGTGGCCTGGCACATCGGCTGCGTGCCGCCGCCCCACTCGTCGGTGAACACGACCTTCGATGCGTCATTGCTGAACACCGCGGTGTGCCAGAGTGAGAAGTTCGTATCGGCGCGCGCGTCGAGGCGCACCGGGTGCATCGGATCGGAGATGTCGACGAGCAGGCCATAGCTGGCGCACGCGCCGGCGAGCAGGTGCATGGCGGGATACGCCGTCACGTCGTGACAGTTCTTCGGGCCCGTGGGCACGATCGGATCGCCCGCCTGCTGGGCGCCCTGCGCTCCTTGTGCGCCCGCCGCGCCACGATTGCCGCGACCACCACGGCTGCCACGCGACTGCAACGCTTCGCGACGGATCGCGCTCGTCGGCGCGGCATCGAGTCCCGTGAAGATGCGCGCGCCCGTCACCACCGCGGCCTGCTCGGGATGGTTGAGCGGCACGCGAATGACGTCCAGGCGGTACATCGAATTGTTCTCGTCCGCGGGATCGGTGCCGTTGTTGCAGCCGGCGAGCTCGCTGTCCGGACGCGCCGCCTGACTGCCCGAGACATAGAGGTAGACGATGTTCTTGTCCTTGGGGTCGGGGATGACCGTGTGCGTGTGCGAGCCTTTGCACGTCTGCACGTTCTTGACGAGCTTCGGCATGCGCGGATTAGAGATGTTATAAATGCGCACGCCGGCCATGTGATCCTTCGGATCCTTGACGCCGCCCTTCGCGCAGTCGTTGCGATTGCCGTTGCCTTCCGCGGACACGAAGAGCAGATTGCCGACGATCGACGGGTCGCCCTGCGACGTGATGCACGGCACGACGGCGAGCATCTCGGGCTTCGCCGGATTCTTCACGTTCCACACCGTGAATCCCGCGAAGTTGCCCTGCACGATCGTGTTGCCCTTGAACGCGAGATCCGAGTTGATGAAGGTGAGGCCGCTCGCCGTATCGAACTCGGCGGGTTTCTTCGTGAATGAGACGAGCCGCATGTTCTTGGCGGCGGTGCCGGCGTCGAGGAAGCCGGCCTTGAGGCCGTTCCGCGGGTCGTTGCCCTTGGGATACGTCTGCGAGAGGAGCGCCGGTGCCGCGGCGAGCAGGGCGGCGAACGCGAATGCGTACGTGTGACGAATACTCATCTAATGAAGCTCCGTGGGGGGTTCACAGTCCGTTCAACATCTGTTGCATGACGCCGATCTCCGCCGTCTGCACGACAACTACATCGTTGGCGAAAACAGAGACGTCCACATCCTGCGCGGCGAGCGGACTCGCGAACAAATCGCTCACCATCTGAAGCGCGCCTTTATGGTGGTGAATCATGCCGGTCAGAAAGAGCCGGTCGAACTCCGGCCCCTTCGCCGAGTCGAGCTGCGCGAGCTGTGCGCTCGTGAGCATGCCGGCCATCGACATCCTGTGCCACGACGAAGTATCCGGCGCGAATTGGCCGTTCGAGCGCAACCACTGCTGCATCAGCTTGATTTCGGCGACCTGCGACTGGTCGATCTTGTTCGCGAGCTTCAGCACGCGCGCATCGGCGCCGTGCGCCGCCGCCATGCGTGACATGTAGATCGCCTGTGCGTGGTGCGCGATCATGCCTTGCATGAAGCGCACGTCGGCTTCGGTGTAGAGCGCGCCCTTGGGAATCGTGATCCGAGGCATCGTCGCCGACATCGACATGTCCGTCATGTCGGGCATGCCAGCCATCGGGTGCGGTTGCTCGGCGGGCTTTTCGGGCGCGGGTCGAGCGGCTTGGGTCGCAGTGGGCGCCGGGGCGGGCGCAGTGGAGGCGAGGGGTGCGGGGGCGGGTGTCGCGACTGCCGGCTGTGGCGAGCGACAACCAAACGCCGCCGGGACGAGAAGGAGCGCGACAGTGATATCGCGAGCCTGATGCGGTTTCACGGGGAGTACCTGGGGTACGATGAAAGTGGCGGGGACTTCTATAGGGTACCGCCGCGCGCGCGGCTCCGCTAGCACCGTGCCGCGGTCCTTAGAGGTCCGCCACCACCACCGCGCTATTGCTCATCCCGCGCCGATGCGGACTCGGTTCGCCGCTCACCAATTCATGCAACTCGCGCCGGCGCAGATCGAGATGATAGTGCGTCCCCACGATGCCGACGCGCAGATGCGACAGCGTGAGCTGGCGCCCCTTCTCGAGATCCCCCGCATTGTCGAAGCGCACGGTATCTCGCCCGTCCACGAACGTCACGCCGCCCGCCCCCACGACTTCGCCGACGCCGTCGTGCACGACGAGCGCCGTGTCTTCATCGATGCCGAGTCCAAACAACTGCGTGTTCGACGCGACGACGAGAAACAGACGCTGTAGACGGCGTCGTTGCGAGAAGTGCGTGTCGATGATCGCATCGTGGCCGAGCAATCCGAAGCCCGGTCCGATGTACTGCTCGACGAGGTTGCCTTCTTCGTCCATCTCGCCGCCGGCCATCGTGAGCTGGCTCAACGCCGCGGCGCCCGCGCTCGTCCCGCAGATCGTGCCGCCGCGCATGAACAGCTCGCGCATCGCCGCGCACGTCTTCGTTCCGCTCAATGACGTGACCAGCTTCACCTGGTCGCCGCCGCCGAGAAATACGCCTTGCGCCTCGTCGATCATGCGCGCGATGCGCGCGTCGACGTCTTCACGTGCCTCGAAAATCGGAATGTCCACGTTCCGCACGCCGATGTGATTGAACGCGCCCTTCCAATACGCCGCGGCGTCGACCGCTTCGCCGCTCGCCGTCGTCAATCCGACGATGCGCGCCCCATTGGCCGCGCCGGTCGCGTCGATGAAGGATCGCATCGCGTGGCCGTGCGGTGTCGCGGCGCCGCCGATCAGAATCAGCGTGCCGTCGCTCCCTTGCTCGGATGCGGCCGGAACGTCGACCGGTTCGTCGACGCGGGGAACGCCGTTCTCACGTTTCTCATGCCGCTCACGCACAGTCGACTCTCGTTACGTATTCGCCGAGGGCGGCGGCCACCTGCGCTTCGGCGGACACGTCATCGCGCAGCATTCCCGCGGACACGGGATCACCGCATCGCTCGACCCAGATCTCTCCGTTGCGCACGAGACCGACCGCCGATGCGACGCGCTGATCGCGCCACGTCACGTCGTCGTCCACCGCGAAGATCGCCACTCGGCAATCGAGATCGCGCGCGTAATCCTGCAGCTCCCACTCCTTCGCCGGGCAGATGACCGTGCCGTTCCGCGGCACCGCGTCGGCGACGATGCCCACGAGGCGCCGCGCATTCTCCGGTTCCTGGTAACGCTCGGGCACGGCGTTCCCGGGGCGGGCATCGAGAATGATCGCGATCTCGGAGCGCGAGTAGGGGAGTCCGGCTTGCAGCAGGTACGACGGCGCCGCGTCGATGACGAGCGGATCCTGAACACCGCGCGCCTCGAGCAGGCGCACCAACTCCGCCTGCGTTTCGGCGCGCGGACCGCCGCCAGTGATGCCGCATGTCACCCGCTGCCGCAGCTCCGGTGTGTTCGTGGTGCCGGCGAGTGACTCGAGCTCTTCGATGATCGGATGAACTGTCTCCAGCGAACCGGCGAAGGCGCGCTGTACGATGTCGAGCGCGGCAGCGGCAGCGCGCATCCCGACTTGCTCGTGCCGATGCTCGAAGACGACGGTGTACTCGCCGCGCACGTCGCCGCCGCGCGTGCGGCCGTAGCCAACCTCGTGGCCGACGAGCGCCTGCAACTCCAGCGCGACGTGCTCGATGATATGCGGCGCATAGGTGCCGCGCTTGAGGCGAATGACGAACCCTCCTCGCGAGCCGATGCTGCAATGATGATCCTGTAAACCCGGCAGCGCGGCGAGCAAGCGGTCGGTGAACCCGTCGACGGCCGCGGAATGGATCTCATCGTACGCGCCGACGGCCAGGTCCATGCGAATGACCGGCCGTTTCGACCAGAAGTTGATGCCGCGCGTCGAGTGCAGCGTCGTGATCTTGATCTCGGCGGTTGGATCCCGAACGGTCTCGGTGACCTCGCCGGACGTCACGTGGCGGTCACCGCGTGGGCGCGAATCGCCGCGAGCGTCTGCGGCACTTTCTCGGCGATCACGACCAGCAGATCATCCTCGGTGACTTGCACGATGCCGGCATCGATCGCCTCGCGCCCGTTGCGAATGATCTCGATCTCCTCGTGTTCGAGCCCGCCCTTCACCAAACCTTCCTCGAGCAGCTCGGCGATCTCGCCGGGAACGCGGCCGCGCAGATCTTCGTCTTCCTTGATGATGACGTGATCGAAGCTCGCGACGAGCTCGCCGGCGCGGATGATGTCTTCGTTGCGGCGGTCGCCCGGTACGGTGACGATACCAATCCGCCGCCGCGCCGGCAGCCGATGCACGAAGTCCATGAGTCCCTCGAGCGCGGCGGCATTGTGCGCGTAGTCCACCATTGCGCGGGCGCCGCCGTGGAGGCGAATGAGATTCAACCGCCCGGGCGTGAGCGACGCCGACGGGAAGAAGGACAGAAGGCCGGCGCGAATGTCATCGTAGCGCATACCCTGCACGTAGGCGCTGCCGATCGCGGCGAGAATGTTCTGCCGCTGGAATCGCGCCGCGCCGCCAAGCATGAGCGGCACTTCGCGCTCGCTCGCGATCGGAATGCGCAGCCGCCCCCGGCGAATGATGAACTGACCGTCCTCGATGTTCGCGGCGATGCCGTTCCGCGCGATATGGTCCTCGACCAGCTGGTTCTCGCCCGGCGCCGTAGTGCTGAACAGGACGATGTCGGCGCCCGTCTTGTCGCGCATGGCGAAGACCAGCGGGTCGTCGGCGTTGAGCACCGCGTGACCCTCGCGTTTTACTACCGCTGGTATTACAGATTTCACATCGGCCAACTGCTCGATCGTGTTGATGCCGCGCAGGCCGAGATGATCGGCGCTGACGTTGAGCACGACGCCGACGTCGCATTCCTCGAACCCGAGTCCCGAGCGCAGAATGCCTCCGCGCGCGGTCTCCAGCACCGCGACGTCGATCGTCGGGTTCGAGAGGATGATGTTCGCGGCGAACGGGCCCGTCATGTCGCCTTCCATCACCAGGCGATTCTGAATGTAGACCCCGTCCGTCGTCGTGAACCCAACGCGATGTCCGGTGTTGCGGAACAGATGCGCGAGCAACCGCACCGTCGTCGTCTTTCCGTTCGTGCCCGTGACCGCGAGAATCGGAATCGTGGCGTCCGAGCCCGGCGGGTACAGCATGTCGAGAATGGGCGTGCCGACGTTGCGCGCCGTGCCCTCGGTCGGATGCGTGTGCATCCGAATGCCGGGCGCCGCATTGACCTCGAGAATCACCGCGTCGTTCTCGCGGAACGGCACGCCGATGTCTCTCGTCAGCACATCGATGCCGGCGATGTCGAGACCGACGATGCCCGCCGCCATCTCGCACGCGGTGACGTTGTCGGGATGCATCTCCTCCGTGCGATCGATCGACGTCCCGCCCGTCGAGAGATTCGCCGTCCCGCGCAGAAAAACTCTCTCGTCTTTCGGCGGGACGGTGTCGAGCGTCAGCCCTCGTTTCGCGAGATACGCCACCGTGCGATCGTCGCTCGGCAGCCGGGTGAGAATTTTTCGATGGCCGACGCCGCGGCGCGGATCGCGATTCGCGATCTCGATCAACTCGATGATCGTGTGCACGCCATCGCCGACCACGTGCGCCGGCACCCGCTCCGCGCAGGCGACCACTTTGCCGTTCACCACCAGCACGCGGTGATCGTTCCCTTCGTGATAGTGCTCGACCAGCACGCGCCGCGACACGGAGCGCGCCATCTCCCACGCTTCGCCGATGGAATCCGGCGAGTCGAGCTTGCCCGAGATGCCGCGGCCGTGGGTCGCATCGATCGGTTTGAGGATCACCGGATAGCCGATGTCTTCGGCCAGCTCGATCGCGCCATCGAGCGTTCTCACCGTGCCGCCGCGCGGTACCGGCAAACCGATGTTGCTCAAGACGCGCTTCGTGTCTTCCTTGTCCTGCGCGATCTCGACGGCAATCGAGCTCGTGAACTCGGTTACCGTCGCCTGAATGCGCCGCAGATTCTTGCCGAGCCCGAGCTGAATCAGCGAGCGGGAGTTGAGGCGGCGCACCGGGATGTTGCGGCGTCGTGCTTCTTCGACCACCGCCGCCGTCGACGGACCGAGCTGGACGGTTTCGTAGAGATCCTGCAAGTCGTCGATCAAATCATCCATGCCGACCTGCGCGCCATCGATGCACGCGCGAATCAATCGGACGGCTTGGTGCATCGCCTCGAGCCCGACCTCCTCTTCCTCGTACTCGACGATCACCCACCATACGCCGGCGTCGCCGGACTGAACGACGCGGCCGAAGCCGACGTCACTGCCCGCGAGCGACTGCAACTCGAGCGAAACATGCTCGAGCACGTGCGGCAAATGCGTGCCTTCATTGAGCCGCTCGGCGAAGCCTCCGCTATCACCGCGCGAGCACGGATGCTCACGCAGTGATGGAAGATTCGCGAGCAGTCGCTCGCAGAAGCCTGGGATCTCATTCGATGCGACGTCCTCGAGCTTGCCGAGTCGGACGTCGCAGGCGATGACCGGCGCCAGGCGCCAATAGTTCGGGCCGCGCAACGCGCGGATGCGGGTGACGCGGAATTCGTATGAGTCGAGTGCGTCGGGCTCGGCGACCGTGGTATCGACGGTGGTCATGGCGAGACCACCGAAAGTGCAAGAGATAGTCCGGGACGGAAGCTACTCTGCGCGCAACGCCGTCATCGGATCCACCTTCCCCGCTCGGCGCGCGGGCGCCCACGCCGCCACCAGCGCGACAGTCGCGAGCAGGACCGAGACACCGACGAGGGTCGCGGGATCCGTCGGCGTGATCTCGAACAGGAACTTCGAGAGCAATCGCATCAGCGCGAACGCTGCCGCGAGTCCGATCGCCAGCCCCGGCACGATGAGCACCAGGGTGCGCATGAGTACCATGCGCACGACGCCGCGCGACGTTGCCCCGAGCGCGAGCCGAACGCCGAACTCGCGCGTGCGCTCACCGACAGAATACGCCAGCACACCGTAGATGCCGACGGCGGCGAGCACCAACGCGAGCACCGAGAACAAGGTCAGCACGGCCGTCTGAAACCGCGGCTCGGCGACCGACGACGCGACGATACTGCTCATCGTCTCGATCGACTCGGTCGGTTGATCGGCATCGACCGCGTGGACGGCGGCGCGCATCGCCGACGCCACTCGAGCGACGTCGCCCGTCGTGCGCGCACCGAATGTCAGGTGCTCGAGCCAGCCCGTGCGCTTCGTCTGCGCAAGCGGCAGATAGATCGCCGGCATGGTCCCGTCACGAGCGCTGTGTTGGTGCACGTCGTCGACGACGCCGACGATCGTCATCCAGTCGGCGGCGGTTGGATGATCCTCCATCGCGATACGTTGTCCGACCGCGTTCCCCTTCGGCCAGAAGTAGCTCGCCACCGAGCGGCTGATGACCGCGACCAGCGGCGCGCGCGCGTCGTCCGCGTTCGTGAACGCGCGTCCGTGGCGAATGGGCATGCGCATCATCGCGAAGTACCCGGGCGTGATGCACGGTTTCGCGACCATGTAGTCCGGCGGCAGTTCGCGCCCGTCGGCGAGCTCGAAATCGCCCATCGTCAGTGCCGCCGTGATCGGCATCCAGTTCACGGCGGCGGACGCCGCGACTCCGGGAATCGACGCGATGCGCGCCGACAACTCTCGCTGCGTTGCGTGCAGCGCTTCGGCGCTGCGGTACCGGCTCTCCGGCAAGTCCAGCGTGACGGTGACGACGTTGTCCGGCTTGAAACCGAGGTCGACGTTCACCAGCCGCACGTAGCTGCGCACGAGCAACCCCGCACCGACGAGCAGGACGAGGGCGAGCGACGTTTCGATCAGCACCATGATGCTGCGCGCCGCGGAGCGCGTCGTGACGCGCCCCGGCGCGCCGAATGTGCCGCGAAGATCGCGGCGCGCCGTGTGCAACGCCGGCAGCAGGCCGAACGCCACGCCGGCGACGACGCACGCGGCGAGCGTCGCGGCGAGCACGTGCCAGTCGAGGTGAATCTCGCTCGTGCGGGACAGCAGGCCCGGAGGCGCCATCGCGAGCGCGACGCGCAGACACACCATGCCGACGCCCACACCGAGTGCGCCGCCGATCACGGCGATCACGAGACTCTCCGTCAACAGTTGCCGAATGATGCGCATGCGCGACGCGCCGAGCGCGGCACGAATGCCGAACTCGTGACCGCGCGCGGCGGCCCGCATCGCCAGGAGATTCGACACGTTCGCGCACGCGATGAGCAGCACGAATCCCACCGCGGCGCTGAAGAGCAGCAACGCGTGCCGCGTCTCGCCGACGACCGCATCGCGGAGCGGAACGATGCGCGAGACCGCGTGTTCGTTGCGCTGGTCCGGCAGGTTGCGCTCGATGCGTTTCATGAACGCGTCCAGCTCGGCGGTCGCGTCGGCGACGCTCGCGCCCGGCGCGAGCCGGCCGATGACCGGGCGCATCGCCATGCGATGCGGGTCGAGGGCGATGTACATCGGCAGATAGATTTCCGCGCGCGCCGGAAAATCGAAGCCGTCGGGCAGCACGCCGACAATCGTGTGTCGTTCGCCTTCGATGGTGATGCTGCGGCCGATCGCGCTCGAGTCGGCGCCGAATCGTGTGCGCCAGAGCGTGGCGCTGAGCATGGCCACTGCATCGTCGCCCGGGCGATCCTCGTTCGGCAGAAACCCGCGGCCGAGTTGTGGCCGCACGCGGAGCACGGATAGGAACGACGGCGTGACGCGCACGGTTTGAACGTGCGCCGGCTCGCCCACGCCGACGAGTGTTGCCTCGTACGCGTTGTACGCCGTCGTCGCCGCGAACGCGCGGGTTGCTCCGCGATATTCCGCGTATTCGCGGTCGGCCATGGTGTTCCAGGCGAGAAACGGCGAGTTCGCGGGTGCGTGCGCGATCATGTAGAGATGCGACGGATCCTCGAACGGCAGCGGCCGAAGCAGCACGCCGTTGACGACGGTGAACATCGCCGTGTTGACGCCGATGCCCAACGCGACCGTGAGTACGGCGACGACGGCGAACGTCGGCGTGCGCCGCAACGAACGCAGCGCGTAGCGAAGATCCTGAAGGAGGCGCTCGACCCAGAGGCCACCCCACGTTTCGCGCGTGACTTCCTTGACGTGGCCGACGTTGCCGAATTCGCGGCGAGCGGCGGCGAGGGCTTCGTCCGGGGATTCGCCGCGCGCGATACGGTCCGCGACGGCCATGCCGAAATGCGCGCGCAACTCCTCGTCGAGCGCGGCGTCGTCGGTATCGCGACGACGCTGCCATGGCAACTGTGAGAAAATGCTCATGATTCACCCTCGGTGACGGGTGGACGCATGACGCCGGCGATGGCGTGCGTGAGTTGCTCCCATTTATCGCGCTCGACGGCGAGCTGTTTGCGCCCCGCGGGCGTGAGCGTGTAGACGCGGACGCGCTGGCCGTTCTCGGAGACGTCCCAGTCGGCCGAGATCCACTTCTTCTTCGCGAGGCGGTGGAGGGCCGGGTAGAGCGACCCCGTCTCCACCTGGAGCGCGTCGTTCGAATTGGCGCGGATGATCTGCGCGATGCCGTACCCGTGCCGCGGTCCCCAGCGCAGGGTCTGGAGGATGATGAAGTCGAGCGTGCCTTGGAGGAGCTCGACGCGGGAGAGCGGGTGTCTGGACATGGATGTAGGGTGTCTACAGGGTTGATGTAGAGTGTCTACATCCTGCGGTGCTGTCAAGCCTTGATTGCCGGCAACTCGTGTCATCCCGAGCGAGCGCAGCGAGCGAGTCGAGGGACCCCCGTCCCGGCGGAGGAGCTCTCCGTAGTGAAGGGGGTCCTTCGACTCCGGCGCTCCGCGCCTCCGCTCAGGATGACACAAGCGGCGGGCGCTCCGCGCCTCCGCTCAGGATGACACGCGCGCGCTTTTTCTCCCTAGCCAACACCCGGTCCACCGTCCAACATCTGCCCACTAACACCCGTAGTCTGTCAGTTCCTCCCGCCGCCTTCGACGTCCCTCAAGCCCTCACACGCCGTGTCGTCGACCAAATCCGCTCGCCGTACGCAAGCCTACAACACCGGTTCGGCTCCCATCATTCCGGCCGACCCGATCGCGGCCAACCGATTCCTCCCGCTCCTCGTGCTGCTGTTCGTCGGCAGCGGCGCCGCGGCACTCATCTATGAGATCGTGTGGCTGCAGTTGCTCAGCCTCATCGTCGGCTCCAGCGCCGTCTCGATGGCCGTCTTGCTCGGCACGTTCATGGGCGGCATGTGCATCGGCAGTCTCTTCCTGTCGAAGTACGTGTCGCGCGCGCAACATCCATTGCGCGTGTACGCCATGCTCGAGGGCGCGATCGCGCTGTTCGGACTGCTCGTGTTGTGGGGTATGCCGTACGTCGGCGGCCTGTACTTCAAGATCGCCGTGCATGGGATGAACGGCATCTTCGTGCGCGGTATCATCTGCGCGCTGTGCCTCTTGCCGCCGACGATCCTGATGGGCGCGACGCTGCCCGCGATCGCGCGTTGGGTGGAGACGACCGCTGACGGCGTGGCGTGGCTCGGTTTCTTCTACGGCGGCAACATCGGCGGCGCGGTGTTCGGGTCGCTTTTCGCCGGCTTCTATCTGCTGCGCATCTACGACATGTCGATCGCGACCTATGTCGCGGCGTTCATCGATCTGATCGTCGTCGGTGCGGCGCTCGCGCTCTCACGCGTGACGCGATACTCGCCGCCGGCAACGAGCGAGGTCGACGCGCATGATGACGCGCATGATGACGCGCATGATGACGCGCATGATGACGCGCATGATGACGCGCCGCGCGAACGTCCGCGTCTCATTCCGCGCGGCATGTGGCCTGTCTATGTAAGCATCGGCCTCTCGGGCGCCACGGCTCTCGCGGCCGAAGCGATCTGGACGCGATTGCTCTCGCTCCTCCTTGGCGCCACGACGTACACCTTCTCGATCATTCTCGCGGCGTTTCTCTTCGGACTGGGCATCGGCAGCGCGATCGGCGCGTCGGTCGGTCGCGCGTCGACGAATCCGCGCCGCGCGCTCGCGTTCTGTCAGGCGATGCTCGCGGTCGCGATCGCCTGGGCCGCGCACGCGATGCTCGAGCAGCTTCCATACTGGCCGATCAATCCGAGTCTCGCATCCACGCCGACGAACACGTTTCAGATCGATCTCGTGCGCTGCCTGTGGGCGGTGCTGCCCGCTGCCATCTTGTGGGGCGCGAGCTTCCCGCTGGCGCTTGCCGCCGTCGGCCGCGACGAAAGGGATCCGGGTCGCCTCGTCGGGGGCGTATACGCGGCGAACACCATCGGCGGCATCGTCGGCGCGCTACTGGGCAGCCTGCTGCTGATCGCGTGGATCGGATCGCAGAAGTCGCAGCAGGTACTCATCAGCGTCGCGGCCGTCAGCGCGATGATCGCGCTGCTGCCCGACCTGCTGCCCGACCTGGTGTTCGACCTGCGGCGCGGCACTCAGGTGCGCGCGCGCGGCCGGCGCCGAGCGATCCTCTTGGCGGCGTACGCGCTGATCCTCGCGATCTATGGCAGCAAGCTCGTTCCGCCCGTGCCGCCGCTTCTCGTCGGATATGGGCGCTGGTTCGCGACGCGGCTCGACAACGCCGGCGATTTCATCTATGTCGGCGAAGGCATGACGGCGTCGGTGGCGGTATCACAACTCTCTAATGGCGTGCTCAATTATCACAATGCGGGCAAGGTGCAGGCGTCGAGCGAGCCGCAGGACATGCGGCTCCAACGCATGCTCGGCCACCTCACGACGCTCTTGCCGCCGAAGGCGGACAACGTGCTCGTGATCGGTTGTGGTGCCGGTGTCACGGCGGGCGCGGTGAGCATCGAGCCGCGGCTCAAGCGCGAGACCATCGCCGAGATCGAGCCGCTGGTGCCGAAGGTGGTGTCGAAGTATTTCGGCGCGCACAACTTCAACGTCGTGACGAATCCCAAGGTGCACGTGCAGATCGACGACGCGCGTCACTTTGTGCTCACTACCGACCAGAAGTTCGACGCGATCACGTCGGATCCGCTCGATCCATGGGTGAAGGGCGCGGCGACATTGTACACGGAAGAGTTCTTCAACGTCGCAAAGGAGCATCTCAATCCGGGCGGCGTCGTCACGCTGTTCGTGCAGCTCTACGAGAGCGGCACGCCGGCGGTGAAGAGCGAAGTCGCGACCTTCATGAAGGCGTTCCCGAATGCCGTCGTCTTCGGCAACACGAACAACGGCGGCGGCTACGATCTCGTGCTCGTCGGCCAGAACGTGCCTGGCCCGATGAAAATCGACGTCGACGCGATCGAAGCGAAGCTCGCGAGTCCGGAGTACGCGCAGGTGTCGGCGTCCTTGCGCGAGATCGGATTCTCGAACGCAACGGAGTTGTTCTCGACGTTCGCCGGTAATGAAGAGATGCTGCGGCCGTGGCTGGCCGATGCGCAGATCAACCACGATCGCAATTTGCGTCTTCAGTTCCTCGCGGGGCTCGGGCTCAATCACTACGATCAGGCCGGGATCTTCAGTCAGATGGTGCAGTACCGCCGCTATCCGGATGGGATGTTCAGCGGCTCGGCGGCGCGTCTCGAGCAGATCCGCGCGGGTGTGCGCATGTACTAGCGCGTCTCGCGTTTCGCGCGATGTGTGCGCGCGTGGACGCAGTGGGCGCTCCGGGCCGGGGATGTCTTCCGGCGAGCGAGTGCAATAGTGCCGATACGGCCGGGCACTATTGCCACGCCTCGCCTCCAGACATCCTCGGCCCGTCGCTCGTCGGGCAGGCCGTGGTGTCATCCTGAGCGAAGCGAAGGATCTCATCCGCGTACGTGATCCCGATGCCGGGACGCGGACGAGATCCGTTCGTCGCGGCGCGACTCAGGATGACGAACGGCGCGCGTCGCCGCGCCGCCCACTCGGCCGCCGCGCGGCCGCGGTACCCTGTCGACGAAACGCACGGCCGCGGTACCCTCTCCACCAAACGCGCGCCTTTAGGTTCATTCGCGTGCCCGACAATTCCACTCGCATCCACCACGGAACCCCCGAGTTCCGCCGCGCGATGCTCGCGCTGTTCGCGGCGGGCTTCGCGACATTCGCGCTGCTCTACTGCGTGCAACCACTCATGCCTGTGTTCGCGCGCGACTTTCACGTCAGCGCCGCACAATCGAGCCTCTCTCTTTCCCTGACCACCGGCCTCCTCGCGCCGGCGATGATTCTCGCCGGCGCGATCTCCGAATCGCGCGGCCGCAAACCGATGATGGTCGCGTCGCTGTTCGCCTCGTCGGTGCTCACGATCGTCTGCGCCGTGGTTCCGCACTGGCCAACGTTTCTCGCGCTGCGCGCGCTCGCCGGGATAACATTCGCCGGCCTGCCCGCGATCTCGCTCGCCTATCTCAGCGAGGAGCTCGACGCGACATCCGTCGGCCTCGGCGTCGGCCTCTCGATCGGCGGTAACGGCCTGGGTGGCATGTGTGGACGATTGCTCACGGGCCTCATCGCCGACCTCCTGTCGTGGCGCTACTCGCTCGGCGTCATCGGACTGCTCGGACTCGTTGCGACAGTCATCTTTTGGCGCACGCTGCCGCCGTCGCGAAACTTTCAGCCGCGTCCGACGCACTTCGGCGACCTGTTTCGAACGTTCGGCGAGCAGCTGCGTGACCGTCGGCTCGTACCCCTGTTCGCGATTGGCTTTTTGTTGATGGGGAGCTTCGTCACGAGCTACAACTACATCAGCTATCGCCTGATGGATGCGCCGTACGCGCTGAGCCAATCGGCGGTCGGTCTCATCTTCACCGTCTATCTCGTCGGCATCTTCGCGTCGGCATGGATTGGCGCGCGCGCCGATCGTGTCGGCCGCGGCCGCATGCTCGTGTTGATGACGATCGTCATGGTGGCCGGCGTCGCGCTCACGCTCGCGCGGCCGCTGGCGCTCGTCGTGATTGGCATCGCGACGCTGACGTTCGGATTCTTCGGCGGCCATTCGGTCGCCAGCAGCTGGGTCGGCTTGCGCGCGCAGCACGCAAAGGCCCAGGCCGCGGCCCTATATCTATTCTTTTATTACGTCGGCTCGAGCGTCGCTGGATCCGCCGGCGGATTGTTCTGGGACGACGCGAAATGGCTCGGCGTCGCCGCGTTCGTGGCGGCATTGCTCATGCTGGCACTCGGCGCGGCGTTCGTAACGGCACGACAGGGTGTGCCGAGCGCGGCGAGCGCGGCATCCGACGTCGGAGGAACCGCGCGACCACGGCGCTGATTCGTTCGCACCACCGCCAGGAGTCGCTCGTGAAGATCGTCTTGTTCGGAGCATCGGGAAACATCGGGCAGCGCATCGCGAAGGAAGCATTGCGTCGCGGACATGAGGTCGCCGGTGTCGTGCGCGATCCCGATAACGCCACACCGCCCGATCCGCGCGTACGTCTCGTGAAAGGCGACGCGACTGATGCCGACAGCGTTGCGCGCGTGGTGAAGGGCGCCGACGCCGTGGTGAGCGCGATCTCACCGCGCCCCAACGCGAAGTCGAATCTGCCCGCGCCCTCACTGAGTGACGCGGCGCGCGGACTCATCGCCGGACTCGCGGCGGCCGGCGTCAAACGATTGATCGTCGTGGGCGGCGCGGGTTCGCTCGAGGTCGCGCCGGGCAAGAAGCTCATGGATCAACCTGGATTTCCTCCTGCCTATCTCGGTGAAGCAATCGAGGGGCGCGACGCGTTGGACGTTTATCGCGCCGAGGGCGGCAACGTCGAATGGACATTCTTGAGTCCAGCCGCGGAAATCGGGCCCGGAGCACGCACCGGCAAATTCCGCCTCGGCGGCGACAATCTCGTCGCGGATGCTTCGGGGAAGAGTTACATCACGTACGAGGATTACGCGGTCGCGCTGGTAGACGAGATCGAGCAGCCCAAGCACGTTCGAGAGAGGTTCACCTTGGCCTACTAGCATGCGTAGCTTGCGTCGCATGCCCGATCTTTTCGCGACACTCGACGCACTGAAGATTCCGTTCGAGCGACACGACCACGCGCCGGTCTTCACGTGCGACGAGGCGTTCGCCGCGCTCCCCGGTCACGACAGCGTGCAGACCAAGAACATCTTTCTGCGCGACAAGCGCGGACGCCGCCACCTGCTGCTCGTCACGACGTGCGAGAAGGCGGTGGACATCAAGGATTTCACGGAGCAGGCAGACGCCGATCGATTGAGCTTCGGATCGCCCGAGCGACTGATGAAATACCTGGGTGTGACGCCCGGCTCGGTGACCGTCCTCGGACTGATTCACGACGAAACGCTGGGCGTCGAGCTCTACGTCGATCGCGACGTCTGGAACGCGCCGCTCTGGCGATGCCATCCGCTCACGAACACCGCCACGTTGATCATGGCCCGCACGGACCTCGAGCGGTTCTTCGAGCACACCGGGCACACCCCTCGCGTGGTGGATCTCCGAGAGCGAGCAGCCTGAATTGGGTTCCCATTATATTGACGTCTATGGATGAACCTGAAATCAATCCGCCGGACAGCTTGACGCCTGCGGACGCCATACCCGTTTCGCCCGGTCTCGAGCAAATCGAGGACGCGTCGGCGATGCGCGAACGCACGCCGCTCACGCCGGCCGAATACGAGCCGGTCGATCAACGCACGCTCGTCATCACCGTGATGGCGATCGTCGTCGCGTTTCTCGCGGCGTTGTGCGCGGAGTTTCTCAGCCGCCTGATCGGCCTCGTCACCAACGTGTCGTTCTACGATCGTTGGAGCACCGCGCTCGTCGCACCGGGCCTCGGCATGCGGCACCCGGCCGCGCTGCTGCTCATTCCGATCCTCGGCGCGATCATCGTCGGCTTCATGGCCCGCTGGGGTTCGAAGGCGATTCGCGGCCACGGCATTCCTGAAGTGATGGAACGCGTGCTGTTCGGCGAGAGCAAGATCGCGCCACGCGTGCTCATTCTAAAACCCTTATCGGCGGCGATTGCCATCGGAACCGGCGGGCCGTTCGGCGCCGAGGGCCCGATCATCGCCACCGGCGGCGCGCTCGGATCGATCGCCGGACAGATCGTTCGCGTCACCGCCGACGAACGCAAGACACTACTCGGTGCTGGCGCGGCAGCGGGCATGGCCGCGACGTTCGGCACACCGGTGAGCGCGGTGTTGCTCGCCGTCGAACTCCTGTTGTTCGAATACCGTCCGCGATCGCTCATTCCTGTGGCGCTCGCCGCGGCCACGGCCGCCGCGACGCGCATCGTGTTCCACGGTACGGCGCCGATCTTTCCGATCGCCACGATGCAACAGCCCAGCGGAACGGCGTTGGCCGGATACGCGGCGCTCGGTCTCGTGATGGGCGTGGTCGCGACGTTCATTACACGCGTGACGTATGGGGTCGAGGACGCGTTCGAGCACTACGGCGAACATTGGCACATTCACTTCATGTGGTGGCCGGCCATCGGCGCCGTCGTGGTGGGCTGCATCGGCTTGATCGAGCCTCGCACGCTGGGCGTCGGCTACGAAAACATCATCGGCGAGATCGATGGCACGATCGTCGGGCGGGCGCTCGCGGTGCTCGTCATTCTGAAATTCATTTCGTGGGCGGTGTATCTCGGCAGCGGCACCTCGGGCGGAACGATGGCGCCGTTGTTCACGATCGGCGCCGGGGTCGGTGCGGGCATCGGCAGCGGTGCGGCGCGACTCGTTCCAGCGGCCGCGCTCGACGCACACGTCGCCGGTCTGGTCGGCATGGCCGCGCTGTTCGCCGGTGCGTCGCACGCGGTGCTCGCGTCGATGGTGTTCGCGTTCGAGACGACGCGACAACCGGTCGGACTATTACCGCTGCTCGTCGGATGCAGTTCGAGTTATCTGGTCGCGCTATTCCTTGGGCGAAACTCGATCATGACGGAGAAGCTCGCACGGCGTGGCATCAGCATCCGCGCCGAGTACGCGATCGATTACCTGGGACGCGTGAACGTCGGTGCCGTCGGCAAGCGCAAGGTACAGACGTTGCGCGCCGCGATGTCGGTGGCCGAAGCGCGCAAGTGGTTGCTCGACAGCTCGGGCGACACGGCGCACCAGGGATTTCCGATTGTAGACGAGCGCAATCTTCTCGTCGGCGTGTTGACGCGACGCGACATCTTTGACGCGAAGCGAACGGAGGGCGAGCCGCTCGATTCGCTGATTCATCGTCCGCCCGTCGCCGTGTTCGAGGAGAACACGCTGCGCGAAGCGGCCGATTTGATGGTCGTACATCACGTCGGCCGTCTTCCCGTGGTCACGCGGGACGAGCCGCGTCGCGTCGTCGGGATCGTATCGCGAAGCGATCTGTTGGCGGCGCATGGCGAGCGTCTGCAGCACGCGAGTGCGATGGCGCGGCGGTTGTCACCGTTCTGGGCGCGTCGAGCGATAAAATAGAGCCGGACGCCGAGGTACACATGCTGACCGCCGTCGATCCGTCGGGCAACGTTCGCGCTCCGCGGCTTGCTCATTGGCTGCTGCGCTTCGGTGGTTCAGTGATGTGTCTCGCGGCGTGTCAGTCGCGCGCGACTGATTCGCGCGCGAATCAGGCACGTCATGCGACGGAGAAGCCGGTCACGCTGTCGGCTACGCCGTTGACGATTCATGGCGTCGATTCGGTGACGTTCGTCGCGACGTTGCGGCCAGACATTGCCAGGCTCGTCGCCGCTTCAACGGCGGATCCCGACACCGGCGCCATCCATCCGCACATTGTCGGCTGGTTCTGGGTACCGGACCTGGTCGGCATGGATCCATGGACCAAAGGCTGTGTCTCGGTTGCGCTGACGTGCCGCACGGAGCTGCACGGGGACGGTACGATGGTGTTCAGCGTCCGCGTGATGGATCAGATATGCGCCGACTGGGTGCATATCGAGGAGGAGTCGATCCCTGACGTCGACGAACGAGACAGTTCGGTCCGGAAGCGGCGTGATTCCGTGAACAAGTTGATTCGCACGAAGTCGCCGATGTGGGAACGATGCTCGTTGTGACTTGATAGACGCGGCTGGGACGTCGCGTCTACATCGCGCGCGAACGCGGCGGTCGGAGCACGTTGCCCCGACCGCCGCGCTTAGCCTTTGCGCGTGTTAGCGCGCTACCGGTCCGGCGGCACACGTCACCTTCGTGTGCATCGGCGTGTAGATGCTGTACGTGATGGCGCCTACGAGACCGTTCAGGAAGGTGCGTTCGGTCTCGACCTTCGCGACGCCTTGTGCGCACGTTGACTGCGCTTCGATCTGAGTGGGCGGAACGAGCCCGTACACAAAGCTATTCTGCCATTCCTTATCGATCTTCTGCGCCGCTTCGGGGGCGCCGGTTACAACCGTAACGTGATAGCAGCCGGCGCAAAGAAACGCGGCAAGTGTTGGCAGAACGAGTTTTATATGCATCGGAAGTTGCCTCGGCTGGGGGGTTAGAACCGGAGGACTGTCGGTATGTCAGTATCGAGCGAGTGCTTGATGGCGTCGTTGATCATTTGGCCACGTTGTTCGGGCGTCGCTGTCGTTGGAATCGTCACGACTTGCGCGCCAGTGGGCAGGCTTGCCGTGCTCGACGCGCACGTGATCTGGACATGCTGCGGGGAATAGATGCCGAGCGTCAGCCCCCCGACCAGGCCATTCAAGAAGCTCTGCTCCGTCGTCACGACGGCGACGCCGTTCGGGCACTGCTGGCGAACGTCGATCGGCTGCGCAGGAACGATCCCCCACAGCCACGTCGCGACGAACGTCTTGTCGACCGTCGTCGAGCCGGGAGTACGACCCGTCTGCACGACTTGGTGAAAGCACGCTGACGAGGAAAGGAGAACGACAGACGCGCCGATCCAGCGTTTGAATCGCATACGATTCAGCCTCAATGGTTGGGTGGTGCTGCCCGGTGGGAATGACTCGAGGCAAACACTAATCAGACCGAGGCCGTCTCGCCAGGTCTTTATTTCATGATCTTGCTAAACGCCGACTAGTATCAATCGGCTCAGGATAACGCCATTACCGGGCGATACGATGCATGCGATCGCCCGACGGCGCCGGGTGGCGAAGGCGCTTTCCATCGATCGTTCGCCACGCATTCAGAATGAACATGTAGGCGCCAAGCGCCGAAAGCGTTCCGCCGGCCGACAGCACGATCGTGCCGGCTGTCACAGTTTGCAGATGCACGCGCAGCGCGATGCCCACGACCATCATCGCGAGCCCGGCGTTCGACGCGACCCAGTGCCACACCGGAACGCGCCGACTCCATAGCGGATGCCCGGTGAAGCGCGGCAATACGTGATACGCGACGCCGTAGATCATCATGGTGACGAAGCCGAGCAGGTTGATGTGCATGTGTGCCGGCGCGTAGATCGTCAGCGCCGGCTCGACCGCCATGCACACGCCGAGTGTGACGCCGACGCCGAGCCAGGCGAGGCTGGACTTGATGAACGCGCGAGCAAACCAGTCCATCGCGAGTTCCTAGCGATGCGAGCTGCAGCCGCAGGAGCACGACTTCGGCTCCGGAGCAACCGTCGAATCAGTCGCGGCGGCGGTCGCGAGGATCTCGGCGGCGATTGCGTGGCCGTCGAGGCCGACTTCGGTCGCGGCATCGGCGAGCGACATCTGGCCGCGGCAACAGGTATCGATGCGGCAGGCATGCAATAGCGCGCCGGCGGACGGGTACTGGCCGAGGACCTCGTTGATGGACATTTGTATGTCGAGCGCGTGTGTCGTGGAGAACATGAGTAGTCTCTAATTATATGATGTGATCAGCGCAGCGCGCAACGGAAGCCGAGGTGGGTCGCCGCCGTACGCGTCGTAAGTCCGGAACGAAAGGCGGAGCGAAGAAACGCGGCGTAGTTCGAGGGATCTGACGCGCCCATCGCCGCGCCGGCGCAGTTGAGATCGTGGTGATGCATGTGGTCCATCCGTCCGCCGTCGAAGTCCGACGTCCACTCCCAGTGCACGCCATGCAGGTCGGACACGCCGAACGCGTTGCGAAAGCCGCCGGTGTGGTTTGTGTAGCTCGCGAGAAGCCGTTGAATGAATGCGGGGTCACTGGTCGCATCTCGCTTCGTTTCGCTTGCCGCCGCGACGTACTCCCACTCGTCGGTCGTCGGCAGACGCTTGCCGAGCGATTCGCAGTACGCGCGGGCCGCGAACCACGAAACGTTTCGAATGGGTTCGCGAAGTGCCTTGCCGTCGCCGGCATCGAGGTCGCTTGTCCAATCGTTCAGGTACGATGACTCGGCGATCGCCGGCTTGACGGCGCTTTTACGCCACGATGGATGCTCGCGCACGAAACGAAGGAACTCTCCGCGCGTGACGGGCTCACGATCGATCGAGAACGCGGCGACGCGCGTACGCGGGCTGGCCGGCATCGCGTAGAGCGGGCGGTAGGACCCGGCGGGGATTGCGGCCATGCTCGCCGGCGGTTTCGCGTGAGAGCCGAGCGTGGCGGTGAGAATGACGGAGAGGGGGAGGGAGAGTTGGAGAAGCATGACAGAGGTCCTTCGCTTCGCTCAGGATGACAGGTGCGTTGTGTGTGCGCCGTTCGGGCCCTGCGCCCTTTCAGCGTTTTCGATCATTCCTTCTGAACGCCCAACCCTTGTATGGCCGCGAACACTTTCGCATTCGCCGCCCCCGCGACGTGAATCATTCCGAGCGCCCCTTGATTGAACGCCCGAAAGATCGAATGATCGACCAGAATCAGATCCCCAGGATTCTCCACGCCGAATTCCACGATCGACGCGCCGCCCGACGGAATGAGCGTTGTCTGAACGTCGTGCTCGGTCGCGACGCTCGATCCTTCGGGATAGACGTTGTCGAAGATCTCGCCGATCACGTGGAACGAGCTCGTGAGGTTCGGTCCCGCGTCGCCGATGAAGATGCGCACGCGCTCGCCGACCTTCGCCTGCAACGACTTGTCGCCCGCGATCGCGCCGACGGCGCCGTTGAACACCACGTAGGTCGGCCGCTCCTCGACGCCCTTCTCCATGTCGAGCTGCTGCAGGCCATGCTCGCCGTACTTGCCCGTCGTGTAGTACTCGCTCTGCATCACGTAAAATTCGCGATCGACCTTGGGCAGCCCGGCCTTCGGCTCGACGAGGATCATGCCGTACATGCCGTTCGCCATGTGCATCGGTACGGGCGAGGTCGCGCAATGATAGATGAAAAGGCCGGGGTTCATCGCCGTGAACGCGAAGATCGATTCATGGCCGGGAATCACCATCGAGAACTTCGCGCCGCCGCCCGGGCCCGTGACGGCGTGCAGGTCGATGTTGTGCGGCATCGTGTTGCCCGGCGCATTCTCGAGATGCAGCTCGACGAGATCGCCTTCGCGCACGCGAATGAACTTGCCGGGCACCGAGCCGCCGAACGTCCACACGTTGTATCGCACGCTGTCGGCGATCTGGATCGTCTTCTCGATCACCTCGAGATTGACAATGACTTTCGTCGCGTGCGTGCGCGTGATTGCCGGCGGCACATTCGGCGCATCCGTCAACACGGCGACTTCCTGGCCGACGATCGGATCCGACGGCGTGCGAACCGGCACGGTATTGTTGCGCGATTCAGCGGCATCGGCATGCGTGCAACTCGTGATCGTCGCGGTGCCAAAGAGAGCGAGCGCGGTCAGCGCGGCAGCCGCCGCGGCGCGCTTGAGAGGGATCGGAAGGTGAGTGACGGTGGACGACATGGCTATGATCTCAGCGTGGATATGGTGGGTCAGATACCGTTGCGGCCGAGGAGGTCGGCGATCGACGTGGTGGTGAGCGGAGCGCGTGCGGAGCGCATCATCGTGGACCAGCGTGCGTGCGCGGCGCAGGGATTATCGGCGTCGCACTGGCGGCGTCCGAGCAGACACTTCCGGTGAAGCCGCGGCTCATCGAACACCTCGGCCACGCGCGCGACGGACAGGCTCGATGGATCCTGCGTCAGTACGAAGCCGCCAAGCGGACCGCGCGCGCTTGCGACGATGCCGGCTTTCGCGAGCGCGTTCATGGTCTTCGACAAATAGTTGCGCGGCGCATCGATCGCCGCGGCGATCCGGTCCGACTGCACCGCGGTACCGCGTGGCTCGCGCGCGAGCACGAGTATGGCACGAAGGGCGTAGTCGGCGGTGAGGGAAAGCATCAGCGGGTCCCGTGAATTGGCGAGTTTCTCATGTCGATATGAGAATCGCCATTGTGGGCGTCCGACAAAGTCGGCGGCATCCCGGATGCGTTGTGCGGACATTGCCGCGGCGTTCGTCGGGGAAACTCCTACAAGCGATCGGACTCCTGGTCCTGGAGGCATCGCGCTCCGGCACGCGCTATCATGCTCGCATGTACTCGCTCGTTCGCCGCTACATCAAGACCGCAATCATGTTTCTTTTCGTCGGCCTCGCGATCGGCGGCTGGATGATGACCGAGCGCGAGCTCGGTCCGAGCCTGGCGAGGACTCGCCGTATTCTTCTACACGATGTGGTCGCGGATTCATGCGGTCGGCAGCGCCGTGCGTGAAGCGAAAGGGGAGCGCTTCTAACCGCCGGCGGCGGCCAACGCGCTCTCGATGTCCGGCGCGACGTTCGCGCGTCCGATCTCCTCGAGGAGTCCCGATCGTTCGAGCGCCGCAAGCGGCTGAGACTGCACGTCCGACAGCAGCAACCGCGTGCCGTCGCTGTGGCATCGCCGCATGACGTCTTTCAGGGCGTGCATGGCCGTGGAATCGAGCACCGTCACGTCGCGCATCCGAATGATCAATACGCGGGGACGCTCGGCGACCTGGCCGAGTGTCTCCTTGAACGTTTCCGCGGCGCCAAAAAACAGCGGGCCCGCGACCTCGAACACGCGCACGCCGTCGGGAATGCGCGCCTGCCACTCGGCCAGGTCGTCGGTATCGGCATCATCGTCGAGCGCGCGGCGTACCTCGTTGATGTTTGCCGTGGTCGCCATTCGGCGAATGAACAGGAACGACGCCAACACGAGACCAACGGCGATCGCCACCGTGAGATCGACCAGGACGGTGAGTCCGAACGTCGTGAGGAGGACTGCAACGTCGCTCCTGGGCGAACGAAGCTCGGCCCGAAAGGTTCGCCACTCGCTCATATGGTACGCGACAATGACGAGAATGCCGGCGAGCGTCGCCAGCGGCACGAGCGCGGCGTAACGGCCGAAAAACAATGTGACGAGCAGCAGCGTGAGGGCGTGCGTCATTCCCGCGATGGGTGTGCGACCACCGTTCTTGACGTTCGTCGCGGTGCGTGCGATCGCGCCCGTCGCGGGGATGCCGCCGAACAGCGGCGACGCGATGTTCGCCACGCCTTGCGCCACGAGCTCCATGTTCGAGCGGTGACGGCCGCCGATCATGCCATCCGCAACGACAGCCGAGAGCAGCGATTCGATCGCCGCCAGCATGGCGATCGTGAATGCGGGTCCGACGAGCCCCGTGATTTGCTCGACCGACAGATGCGGGAGCTGCGGGTGCGGCACCGAGGGATCGATCGGCCCGAAGTGACTGCCGATCGTCTCGACCGGCCAATGTCCGAGGTACACCACGAGTGTCGTTGCGATGAGCGCCACGAACGGCCCGGGGATGCGCCGATTGATGCGCGGCCACACGATGAGGATCGCGAGCGTGAGCGTCGATACGACGAGCGCCGCCGGAGTGAATGCGCGTGCGTGTTCGATGAACGCACTCCACTTCGGCAGAAACGCCGCAGGTACGGCGCCCATGCGCAGGCCGACGAGGTCCTTGACCTCGCTCGAGAAGATGATGACGGCGATTCCGCTCGTGAACCCCGTAATGACCGGATGCGGAATGAACTTGATCAAGCCGCCCAAGCCGGATAGTCCCATGACGACGAGCAGCGCACCGGCCATGAACGTCGCGACGGTGAGACCGTCGATGCCGTACTTCTGAACGATCCCGTAGACGATCACGACGAACGCGCCCGTTGGTCCGCCGATCTGCACGCGCGATCCGCCGAGCGCCGAGATCAGGAACCCGGCGACGATCGCGGTCCAGAGGCCGCGCCCGGGCGTGACCCCGCTGGCGATCGCGAAGGCAATCGCCAGCGGAATGGCGACGATGCCGACGATGACGCCGGCGATGACATCGCGGCCGAACTGGGCGCGGTCATACGTCTTTAACGTTGTAACAAGTTTTGGAAGCAGCACTCGAGGCGGGGAATAGCTGTCAGGCAGTGTAGCACGTGGGCGCCGCTGTTCTGTCAGGGGTTTCCTGACATTCGTCGGTTGCTCGCCCGACACCGCGCCGGCGCCCGATCGCCGAGCTTCCCTGGCATGACCGCATTCGTCAACGCAGCACCACGCGTACAGTATCATGGGCTCGGCGAGGGATGGCCGCACGGCATTCTCGTCGCGAGCGACGGTCGCACGCCTGCCGACGCCGCGCTCCGCGCGGCGCGCCATCTCGCTCCGATGGGTTCGTTCGGAGTGCTCTCGGTGATTCCAAGCAACACGTCGACGACGCCGTTCGACGCGCGCGTCGATCCCACTGATGCGGCAGAGCAGCTGGCACTGGTGAAGGCGCAGATTGAGCGCCTGTTCGGCGACTCGGTGAGCGTGCCGATCGAGACGCGCGCCGGCTACCCACCGGCCGTCATCTCCGCGTATGCCGACACGCACGAATCGGCGCTGCTGATCGTCGGCATCGGCCGACCCCGTGTGCTCGATCGGTTGAGCGGCGACGAATCGGCGCTTCGTCTCGTGCGACTGAGTCGCACGCCGGTCCTTGTCGTCGCCGAAGGGCGCGCGACGCCGCCCCGTCGCGTCATCGTCGGCATGGACTTTACGCCGACGAGCGTGGAGGCGGCGACCCTTGCGCGCGAGCTCGCCGCGCCGGACGCCGGGATCGTGCTGGCCCACGTCGGCACGCCCGACGGACGCGCGATGCCCGAGTTGGGCATGCGGCGCATGGTGGAGACGCTGCAGACCGGATTCTGCGGTCGCATCACATCGCGGATGCTGCGCGGCGATCCGGCGACGGAGCTGCTCTCGCTCGCGAGTGAGTGGTCGGCGGACGCGCTCGCGATAGGCATGCACGGGCATGGGGCACTGGATCGCGTCGCGATCGGACCGGTGGCGATGCGCGTGGTGCGCTGCGCGAATTGTTCGGTGATCGTCACGCCGCGCGCGAGAGTCCGGGCAAATCCGGACGGCTGAACGCGGGACGGACATACGGCCAACGGCCGACAGACGAAACCATGCAAACGCGTGCACGATGAGATCAACGGAGGCACGTCATGACCAAGACTGTTCGCGAGCGCGCGGAAACGCGTCGCTCGCGCGTCGCCGCCCCCCGCCCGATGGAAGTACGCGTGCTGTTGGCGACCGCCGGCGAGCCCGAATCACGCGGTGCGGCCACGGTGGCGGCCGCAATCGCCAAACGGTATCACGCACCTGTGCTGGCGCTGGGCGTCGTCACGCCGTTCCCGCACAACCTCTCGACGATCACGTCGATGCGGCATCCCGTCGCGCTCGACGAGACGAGCCGACTCGAGGTGCTCGAAGCCGTTCGGCAAGCGGTCCACCAGTTCTCCGCGGGTGAGTGGGAGACGCGCGCGGTCATCGGCGATCCGGCGTCTACCATCGACGATCTCGCGCGACAGTGGGGCGCCACGCTGATTGTGACCGGACTTGGCCGCCACAAACGCGTCGATCGAATCTTCGGGAGCGAGACCGCCATTGCGGTGATGAAGCACTCGACGATTCCAGTGCTTGCCGTACCTGCGCGCATGAGCGGTCTGCCAGAGCGCGCGGTGGCGGCGATCGACTTCACCGCGCCGAGCATGGCTGCCGCGGCGATTGGCACCGACATTCTGAGCGACGCAGGAACGCTGACCGCGGTGCACGTGTGCGGATTCGCCGGCGTCAAGGCCGAGCCGGGAGACCTGGTCGAGCTCTATCGCGCGGGTGCGAGCACCAAGCTGGAACTGGCCCTCAGCGACTTGCGCCGCCACACCAAGCGGCGTGTCGATTCAGCGATGCTCGAGGGCGAGCCCAGTCGCCCCGTCGTTGAATACGCACGACGCGAGCACTGCGAGCTCATTACGCTTGGAGGGGATGAACGAGGGCTCCTCGACCAGCATCGTGCTGGGGAGCGTGAGAACGCGCGTCGTTCGCGATGCGCGATGCGCGGTATTGGTCGCGCCCGCGCCTGCCGCTCAGTAGATGTAGACTTTCGTTCCGACGGGATCACGAGCGCCCGACGCGTTTCTGCTCGACCGCGATGCGGTCATCGACTCCCGTCGACGCGATGATGTCGCCGAGAACGTCCATCGGAAGCTCGTCGAGCGATTTGAATCGCAGGCAGCTCTTGCCCATGTCCAGCTTCTTTCCTCGCGCCTTGTACGCGGCGGCGAGGCGGGCGAGCAGCGTTTTGCTGTCCGCGAGTCCCGTCATGTACAACGCGTAGTTGTTCTTCTGCGCGGCGAGCGCGAGGTACATGAGCGGCTGCTTGTTGTACGTGTCCGGAAAGCGCGACAGGGGCACTTCGTACGCGAGCGCGGCGGGCGTGAGGGCTTTGCTCGAGACCATCTGCGTATTCCTCGATTGAGGGGAAGCGTCATCATGTCACGGCCGCCGACACCGCGCAACCTTCATTCGACCGCGTTTATGTAGGGGCTCCGGTCGAAGAAATCCGCCCTTCGCTGTTCCGCGTGAACGACTCGCGTTGGCGAAGGACGTCCATCGCGACGGCCATCGACGTGAACAGAACCTCCACGCCGCTGAACCGCCCGGCGTACCGCGCGAGCAATCCGCCCCAGCCCATGCGGTATCCGCCGTAGGCGCCGCGGGCATGATCGCTCATCCGCTCCCAGCCCGACGACACCAACTCGACGCGTGTTCCGCGTCCCTCGGCCGTGAACGTCACTTCGACCTGCTGCGCGTCGGCGCGCGCGAACGCCGCGTGGAAGGTGAACGCCACGCGTGCCGGAGGCTCGAGCTGCGTGACAGTGCCCCACTCGTAGCGCGTGCCGTCGTAGTGCTCCTCGTAGATGGCGCCGCCGACGCGCGCATCGAATACGACACACTTCACGCGGCGTCCGCCGATCGAGTGTCCGTAACGCGGCCACCAGCGCCCGAACTCCTCGACGAAGCGGCGGTAGGCGGCGTCGGGCGTCCACGGAACGGTTACCGATCGGCGAATCGGCGGGACATCGCGAGATGCGTGGGTCATGGGCGGCGTTTCCGTGAAGGGGTTGGACGCGGGCGTGCCGGTGCCTCGCCGGCGTCGGCATAGGCGCTGAGCACGTCGTCCCACATCGACTCGAGCCAGCGGTGCAGGGCCTCGAGTCCTTCGGTGGACGCGGCGTAGTAGCGGCGCGTCCCTTCGCGGCGATCGTGCACGAGATGCGCGCGGTGCAGCACGCGCAGGTGTTCCGACGCGCTCGGCTGGCGAATGGCGACGCGTTCGGCGAGCTCGCCCACGGTATAGGGGCGCCGGCGAAGGTGCGCGTACATCGCGCGGCGCGTGGGATCGGCGAGGGCGGTCAGCACGTATTCATAGGTCATGGCCTATATAGGCACCGACCGATGAAGCTGTCAAGCGCGCGATGTCCACCCGGCTGATCACGCCGAGGACGATCTCGTCTTCGTCGACCACGGGCAGCCGGCGCACTCGCGCGGCGTCCATCGCGGCCAGCGCCCGGTCGACGCTGTCCAGCGGTCCGATCGTCGCCACCGGCGCCGGCGTCATCACGTCGCGCACGTGATCCGCTGACGCCCGCTCCTCAGCCATCGCGCGCACCACGAGATCGCGATCGGTCACGACGCCGAGCAACTGGCGATAGAGTTTGCTCTCGACGACCGGCAGCAGGCCCACCCCGTGCGTGCGCATCAGCCGCGCCGCCGTCGTGATCGAATCGCCCGGCACTACTTCGGCGGGGCTCCAGGTCATGGCGTCTTTCACGAGCATTGGATGGCCTCCGACGCGCGCTCGGTGGGGATGCCGCGGCCGCGCCACGGCGCTGACGGCGGGCGGCGGAGGAGAAGGGGCAGGCGGCTTTCGCGCTCGAGCCGGGCCGTGACGCGTCCGCGACTCTGCAACGAAGCCCCGCTGCCGTGCGTGGCCATCGCGATGGCCGAGACGTTGTAGGTCCACGCGAATTTCAGGATGGCAGCCGCGACGTCGCGTGACACGATGACGTACGAATCGACGTCGCAGTCGCTCCGAGCGGCCAGGTCGATCGCCGCGTGCGTGAGCTCCTCGTAGGCGTCGGCGACGGCCGTCTGCATCGCCTGCTCATCGCGCTCGGCCTCGTGATAGTTCGATCGAAGCAACCGCTGCAGCGATGGCGCCGGCTGCTCGATCACGCGGAGCAGGAGGATCTGCGACACGCCGTGGCGCGCGAGATTCGCGACCGGTCCAAAAATGGTGCGCGACTCCGCCGATTCATCGACTGGAACGAGGATGCGTGCGAAGTCGTTTCGTGACCGAACCACGCCGGGCCGCATTGGACGGGGATCCTCGGGCACTTCCAGCAGTGGAACGTCCGTGTGCGCGACGAGATAGTCTCCGACGCTCTCGGCGAACACGCTCGAGAGGCGTCCGATGCGCGGCGCCGCAAGCACGATCAGATCGGCGTCGAGCTCGCGAGCCTGTCGGCTCACCCACTCCGCCATCACGCAACCGACAGCGGCGCGCAGCGGAAGCGACGTCAGCGTGGCGCCGTCGCGCGCGGCGAGCCCGCCCGCGACACGCAACGCCCGGTCCGCGGCGAGGGAATCGTCGACGGGTATGAGAATGTGCTGATACATGATGTATCCCCCTCTCACGGTCTATTGAGTCGGATGGCATGCGCCGCGTCGAGTGCGCGCCGGCGCCCAAATGCGCGAACCACCGACGTCGCGAAACCGCCGCCCAGCACCAGCCACGCGCCGGCGGTGAAGGTCACGACGAACACCGAATGATCGAACGTGCCCATCCACGCGATGATGAAGCCGAGGAGTGGCGGCATCACGACGGCGCCGAGCACGGCCGCGTTCAACGCGCGCTCCCACGTCCACGTCGTCGGCCTGAGCGCATTCGCCGCCCAGATGGCCGCGACGAGAACGACGCCGGTGATGCGGATGGCAATGCGAAGTCCACGATGACGCGCCATGCTCGGCTCCACGTGCGATACGAACGCAAGCTGGCTCGAGGCGCGCGGCCGGGCTGTCGGGCGAAGGCCGGGCGGTGTCCGCCAAATCCCCGACAGTCGGCGGCGTCGCGAGATACCAACGTTCGCGCGCACCGCACACCGTCACGACGATGACCTCGCCGCTCTATCCGATTGAATCGCTGGGGACCGCCACGCTGCGCGGACTGCGCGTGGTGGGGCGCACCGCGCGGTTCGTCGGCGGCATTGCCGCGTCGTTGCGCGATGCACGAACGTGGCGTTCGCCGGCGATCCAGCAGATGTGGCGGCTCGGCGTCGGCTCGCTGCCGATCGCCGCATTCATCGCGCTCTTCACCGGCATCGTGCTCGCGCTGCTCGCGAGCTACTCCTTCACGGGCGCTGTGCCGCTCTACTTCGTGGGAACGCTCGTCGAGAAGACCATCACGCTCGAGCTCGCGCCGGTGCTCACCGGTCTCGCGCTGCCCGGGCGGGTCGGCGCGAACATCGCCGCGGAGCTCGGCACCATGCGCGTCACCGAGCAGATCGACGCGCTGGAGACACTCGGCTACGATCCGGTGTCGTTTCTCGTCGTGCCGCGCGTGATCACGGGAGTCGTGATGTTTCCCGTCGTCGTGGCGGCGGCCATGCTCATCGCGGTCGCGGCCGGATGGGCGGCCTCGGTGATGTTGCTACATCTCTCATCGGCCGAGTTCACGAAGGGATTCCGGCTGTTCTTTCAGCCGTTCGACGTCGAGTACGGGCTCGTCAAATCGGCGAGCTTCGGCGCGGCCGTGACGATCGTCGGATCGCGACGCGGATTGAACGCCGAAGGCGGAGCCGTGGGCGTGGGCAACGCCGCCACGTCGGCGGTCGTGTACTCCGCGATCTGCATTCTCGTGCTCGATGCATTCTGGGCGGTGACGTGGCTGCTCGGCCGCCAGGCGGCGCGATGAAACGTCGATACGATGCGCTCGTCGGGTTGGTGGTGGTCGTCGTCGTCATTGCGACGATCGCGGGCGTCGCGTGGGCCCGGCAGACCGACGTCGGGCGGCGGCAGCGCGACGTCGTCGCGCTCTTCCGTGACGTTGGGAATGCGCGCGTCGGCAACGACGTCGTGGTGCGCGGTGTGGTTGGCGGACGCATTCAGGCGATCGAGCTCGCGCCACGCGGATGGGTCGAGGTGCGGATGCGGATCGATCCGTCGACCGTGTTGCCTGCGGAGCCGGCGGTGTTGCTCAACGAATCGAGCCTGTTCGGGGATTGGCAGGCGACGATCGTCGAGCGCGCGGCGCTGCGCGACGCGGATGTGCAGCGCGAGATCGACGCGGCGTCGCACGAGGCGGGAAAGCTTCCGGGCGCGTCGCTCCCCGGCATCGGCAAGCTCACGGCGGTGGCGGGGCAGATCGCGGGCGACGTGGCGACCGTCGCCGATCGCGTGCAGGTCGCGTTCGATGATTCCGCGGCGCGCGAGTTGCGCGCATCGATCCGAAATGTGGCGGATCTCTCGACGACACTGCGCAGCGTGGCGACGACGCATGCGTCGGACATCGATTCGCTCTCCGCGCAGCTGCGCGCGGCGGTGGCGTCGCTCAATCGCACGGCGGCGGGCGTCGAGGTGACGTCGCGCCGTATCGATTCGGCCGTGACGTCGGATGACGCGCGGCGTCTCGTGGCGAACTTCAGCATCGCCTCGGTCGAGCTCCGTCACGCGGCGACGGAAGTGCGCGACCTCACCGCGCGGGTGTCGACGACGCAGGCGCGGCTCGATGCGCTGCTCGCCGTCAGCGACAGCGTCGCGCGCAAGTTGAACCGCGGCGACGGCACCCTCGGGCTGCTGCTCAACGATCCGTCGCTCTATCGGCGCACCGATTCGCTGCTCGCCGAGCTGCGGATGCTCGCCGCCGACGTCCGCGCCAATCCCAAGCGGTACGTGAGCGTGAAGTTGTTCTGAGGGGGAAGGTTTTCCCCGACGGCGTTTCAGCGGATCGCCGACGGACTCGCCGCCGCGTCGCGTCCATTCTTCCATCAGCGCCCGCCCACCGACCGCGGGTCCCTCTGGAGGAGGAAACCATGACCACGCTCAAGATGCCTTCGACCACGCCGGAGCTCGGCGTCCGCGCCTCGCGTGCCGCGCCCATCATCATCGCGACGGACGGCCGCGATCAGTCCGATCCCGCGCTCGTCCTGGGACGCCTGGTCGCCGGTTCTCCCGACGCGCTCCGCATCGTCACCGTTCTCAAAACGGTTCCGGTGGTGAGCCCCGACATGCAGCTCTCCGTCTCGGCCGATGTCGAGGCGGCGCGACGGGCCGAAGCGCGCCGCTCGGTGATCGATCAGATGCAGCGCTGGTGGTCGAGCGACGCGAAGGAGTCGGGTGCGGTCGAGTTGTACGACGGAGATCCCGCGACCGTCGTCACGCGCCTCGCGCACGAATCGGCGGCCACCATGATCGTTGCCGGTCTTGGGCGTCATCGGGTGATGGATCGAGTGTTCGGCGACGAGACCGCGCTGCGGCTCATTCGCCTGTCCGACGTCCCGGTGCTCGCCGTCGCCACTGGGGCGACGCACGCGCCGCGGCGCATCGTCGTCGCGGCGGATTTCAGCGAGACCAGTCTGCGCGCGGCGCGGCTGGCGCTCGAGGTCGCGGCGCCGGAGGCGACAGTCTATCTCGCGCACGTTGCGCCTCGCGACAGCACGCTGTATGAGTGGAACGCGCCCGGCACGTCGTACCGGATGGATGCCGGCGCCGCGCTGCGGAAGACGCAGGATCAACTGCGCGTGCCGCCCGACATGACGGTGCAGCGCGTGCTCCTGCAGGGTGATCCGGCGACCGAGTTGCTGGCGTTCGCGTCGAGCGTCAACGCGGACCTCATTGCCACGGGAAGTCATGGGCACGGCTTCGTGGCGCGCCTGCTGATCGGCAGCGTCACGACGCGTATCGTGCGATGCGCGACGTGCAGCGTGCTGACGGTGCCGCACGCCGCCGCGATGACACGCGTGCGAACACGGGTCGAGCCGGCGGCGGTGGTCGCGCTTCCGCGCAACGACTGGAGCACCCAGTTGGACGACTTCACGCGCAAGAACATGGGACGAAAGTCCATCCTCGAAGTCGACGATCCGGAGATCGGCGCCCAGGCGCAACAGTTCGACTACCCGCTGCTCGGCGCCAGTTTCGACAGTCACGACCAACGGGTGGAGCTGATGTTCGGCCAGCTCGGCGATACGCGACGTCATCTTTCGCGGGGCATCGGAGGGGTAACCGGGATCGACGTGCTGCGTGACGCCGCTGGCCGCGACGTTGCACTCCGAGTTGTACACGGTGCGGGGCAGACGTTGCTGCACTTCACCTCGTAGCGGTCAACTCGGTCGAGGCGTGCGGGCGGTTCGCGACGGTCGGCGCGGCCGTTCGCATGTCCTCGAGCTCTGGAGCCATGCCCAACAATGTCTAGACGCGCACGCACGTTCTCGCTGGGCCTGACGCTGGGGACCCTCGCCGCGGGCGCGGCACTGTACGTCACTGGCCGCGCCGACATCGCACGGCTGATATGGATGATCGGCGTCGTCGTCACGGGTGCGCCGGTCGTCGTTCGCACCCTGCGTCAGGCGCTGCGCGGGCGACTGGCGACGGACATGGTGGCGTCGCTCTCCATCATTGGAAGCGTGGCGCTCGATCAGCCGTTCGCCGGCTTGATCATCGTGTTGATGCAGACCGGCGGCGAAGCGCTCGAGCAATATGCCGAGGGTCGCGCGTCGGCCGCGGTGCGCGCGCTCGAGGATGCGGCGCCGCGCATCGCGCACGTCGTGCGTGACACGAGCGTCGAGGACGTGCCGGTCTCGCAGGTCCGTGTGGGCGACGTTCTACTCGTTCGCGCCGGCGACGCCGTGCCGTGCGACGGCGTCGTGATCGACGGCGAGTCGGAGCTCAACACATCGTCGCTCACGGGCGAAGTCGCGCCGGTACGCGCGACGGCCGGTGTCAGCGTGATGAGCGGCTCCATCAATGGCGACGGCGCATTTCGCATGGGTGCGAGCGCGCCGGCCGAACGCAGCCAATATGCGCGGATCGTGGAGCTCGTGCGCTCGGCGCAGTCGAGCAAGGCGCCGCTGCAGCGTCTCGCGGACCGCTACGCGATCTGGTTCACGCCGGTCACGGTGCTCGTCTGCGGGGCGGCGGTCTGGATCACACACGACTGGATGCGCGCGCTCGCGATTCTCGTCGTGGCTACACCGTGTCCGCTCATTCTCGCGACACCGGTCGCGATCATCGGCGGCATCAATCGCGCGGCGCGCCGGTTCATCATCGTGCGTCACGGTGGCGCGCTCGAGCGTCTCGCGGTCGTGGATGCCGCCGTGTTCGACAAGACCGGTACGCTCACCATTGGAAAGCCGTCGTTGGATCGCGCGAACGTGATGCCGCGATTCGATCGCGACACCGTGCTTCGCTACGCCGGTGCGGTCGAGCAGGAGTCGAGTCACTTGCTGGCGCGCGTGCTGGTGGACGCGGTGCACGCCGACGGTCTGGGTATTCCGCGCGCGGTCGGCGCGACCGAGACGCCGGGCCATGGCGTGCGCGGGCAGGTGGACGGGCACGACGTGCGCGTCGGTGCGCGCGCGTTCGTCGTACCGTATTGCGAGAACGGCGTGATGGATGCCGCTCGCCTCGAGCGAGACGATACCACGCTGCGCGCCTATATGAGCATCGACGGCGAGCTCGCTGGCGTATTCGAGTACGCCGATCGCATACGACCCGAGCTGCCCGCGGTCTTGCGCGCGCTCCGGAACGCCGGCGTCCGGCGCGAGGTGCTGCTGTCCGGCGACCATGCGCCCATCGCGCGCGCGGTTGCCGCCACCGCGGGCATCACGGAGACGCACGGCGATCTGTTGCCCGTCGAGAAGGCGTCGTTCGTCGAGCGGCTGCAGGCGGAAGGGCACGTGGTGATGATGATTGGCGACGGGATCAACGATGCGCCCGCACTGGCCGCTGCCGACGTCGGCGTCGCGCTGGCCGCGCATGGCGGCGGCATCACGGCGGAGGCGGCGGACGTCGTGCTGCTCGCCGATTCGCTCGACCGCGTCGTCGACGCGATCGGCATCAGCCGCCGCACGATGCGCATCGCGCGGCAGAGCATCATCGCGGGTTTGAGTATGAGCGGCGTCGCCATGCTCGTTGCCGCGGTCACCAATCTGCCGCCGGCGATCGGCGCGGGCGTGCAGGAAGCGATCGACGTCGCGGTGATTCTCAACGCGCTGCGGACGTCGATGGCGCCGCGCGGGCCGCGCGAGGCGTTGAATGACACCGCCGGCCGGCACACCGGGAAACCTTCGCATGCACGTGGCGATCTCCGACCGGTTTCGTCGCTTCGCGCATAGCGTCGGCCAGCGCGTGCGACGCGAGGCTGTGGGGAATTCCCTCACAAAAAAACAAGCATCCCCGCACGTGCGCGACCGCTATTGCCCGACGGAATCCCCGGTTGGCGAGCCGTAGCTTCGGATCAGATCGAGCGAGGCGCGCCGCTGAGTGGCGGCACCCCGTTCGACTGAATCCCGACCGGAGGAACTACCATGCTACGCCTCAAGACTCTCAGCTTCGCAGCCGCCGCGACCCTGGTCGCCGGACTTGCGATGGCCCAGCAGCCGTCGATGAAAATCGCGAGCGCCACCGTTGCTCGCGTTGCTACGGACAGCGTCAAGCCGGACAGTGCCAAGAAGGACCCCAAGATCAATCCGCAGTCCGTGACCTTGTACCGTCCGGCGGAGATCGATCACATCCGTCCGGCCGACATCCGCGGTCTCAACATCTTCGAGCCGCCCAAGCAGAGCACCGTGCCGTTCACGGGCTTCGCGCTGTCGCTCGGCGGTGCCTTCACGCAGGAGTTCCAGGGCCTGGACCACACGAACGCCGCGCTGTCCGCCCTCACGAACGGTGTGAATGCGAATCAACTCATCGCGATCGGTCACGGCTTCAACAACGCGGTCGCGAACCTGAACGTGAACGCGCAGATCGCGCCGGGGATCCGCGTCGCCATGACATCGTATCTCTCCGCGCGTCATCACCAGGAGAGCTGGGTGAAGGACGGCTACTTCCTGATGGACGAGTCGCCGATTCACACCGCGCTGCTCGACGCGCTCATGAAGAACGTCACACTCAAGGTTGGTCACTTCGAGATCGACTACGGTGACGATCATGCGCGCCGCTCGGACAACGGCAATTCGATGTACAACCCGTTCATCGGCAACTCGATCCTCGAGGCGTTCACGACCGAGATCGGCGGCGAAGTGTTCTACCGTCCTGGCGATCTCATCGCGATGTTCGGCGTGACCGGCGGCGAAGTGCATGGCCAAGTCACCGCTCCGGGTGCGCGCAGTGCCTCGGTGCTCGGCAAGCTCGGATTCGACACCAAACTCGACGAAGGCGTCCGCGTCCGCCTGACCGGCAGCTTCTACTCGAACAACAAGTCGGCGAGCAACACGCTGTTCACCGGCGATCGCGGCGGCTCGCCCTTCTATGATGTGCTCGAGAACACCGCGTCGACCGAAACCACCAACGCGTGGTCGGGTGAGATCCGCCCCGGGTTCTCGAACAAGGTCAATGCGGAAATTCTGAATCCCTTCGTCAAGATCGGCGGACTGGAATACTTCGGCAGCTATGAAACCGCCCGTGGCGGAGCATTCACCGAACCGAAGCTGCGCAACCTGCGTCAGTTCTCGAGCGACCTGCTGTATCGCTTCGGCGGCGGCGAGCGGTTCTACGGCGGCGCGCGGTATCTCACGCTCAACGGGCAGATGCTGCCAAGGGTCTACACGGATCAGAACGTGAACCGTTGGGAGCTCGGCGGCGGTTGGTTCGTGACACCGAACGTGCTCGCCAAGGCCGAATGGGTGACGCAGGAGTACAACAACTTCCCATCGAACAACATCTACAACGGCGGCAAGTTCAACGGTTTCATGATCGCGGGCGCCGTGGGCTTCTGATCGACAACTCACCTCTGCGGAATCCCTGCCGGGCGGTGTCCGGCAGGGATTCGACTATCCGGGAGCGGAACATGTTCGGACGAGTCATGATCGTGCTCGCGTGCGCGGCCGGCGTCTGCGCCGGACGGAGCGTACACGCGCCGTCGGCTTTGACGTCTCGGTGCACGTACGACGCATGCGCGCTCAACATCGTTCCGAGGCTACGCGGACTCGACGTGGTGCGCGGCGATGCCGAAGAGCGAGTCGCGACGCTCGACTTTCTCTGGCCGCGCTCCGTGAATGCGGCGTTCGGGGGCAGTGCGCAGGCCGAGCACCACGCATCGCGCGCGTTGTCGATCCGGCGAATTGCGTCGGTGATGACGGATGTCGGCGGCTTGGTTGCGGCGGCGGCCGCGATTCGCGCGGCGGAAACTCCGCAACATCGCCGCGTTTCGGTGGGAATTTCGCTCGGCGGCATCGCGCTGCTCGGCGCGTCGGTCCTGCCGCAATTCGCGGCGGACACCGAGCTCAGTCGCGCGGTGCGCGACTACAACAGGCAGTTCGTCAGCAAATCACCTACAACACTTCCCGACATCGCCCGATAGAGCGGGATCGTCGCTCGACGAACCTTATCAGCACGGCTTTGTCCGCATTTCTCACACTCGGGTGCGCAATCCCATGAGACTCTCTACTCAACGCTCGTTGTTGCTGGCCGCGGTTGCGGTCGCCGGCGTGATCTACGCGTGTACGCCGCGCGCGAAAACCGCCAGCCTCGCGGCGTCGGACGCCGCGTCAAAGGTCTACGTGCCGCCGGGCAGCTACGACGAATTCTACGCGTTTCTGTCCGGTGGATACAGCGGCCAGGTGTCCGTGTACGGCCTGCCGTCCGGCCGGCTGCTCAAGCTCATTCCAGTTTTCTCACAATTTCCCGAAGACGGCTACGGCTACAACGAAGAGACCAAGCCGCTGCTTCAGACGACGTACGGCTTCGTGCCGTGGGACGATTCGCATCATCCGGAACTGTCGCAGACGAACGGCGTGCCGGACGGCCGCTGGCTCTTCATCAACGCGAACAACACGCCGCGCGTCGCGCGTATCGACCTGACGCGCTTCGAGACCGACGAGATCCTCCAGATCCCCAACTCGGCCGGCGGCCACGCGTCCCCGTTCACGACGCCGAACTCCAAGTACGTCGTGTCGGCGACGCGGTTCAGCGTGCCGATCCCGAACACCGACGTCGCGATCGATACGTACAAGCAAAACTTCAAGGGCACGATCACCTTCATGACGGCCGATCAGCCGGGGAAGATGGACATCGCGTTCCAGATCCTGATGCCCGGCTACAACTACGATCTCGGCCACGCCGGCAAGGGCCCGTCCGATGGGTGGTTCTTCTTCACCTCGTACAACACGGAGCAGGCGAGCACCAAGCTCGAGGAAAACGCGTCCCAGAACGACAAGGACTACGTCGCGGCGATCAACTACAAGCGCGCCGAGGAATGCGTGGCGCAAAACAAGTTCACGACGCAAACCACCGAGTATGTCCACAACTGGGTGGACCAGGCGTCGCGGGCAGCCAAGTCGGAAAAGAAGACGAGCGTCAAGCTCATCAATCCGTCGCAATGCCCGGGCATCGCGTACTACCTGCCGACGCCCAAGTCGCCGCACGGCGTGGACATCGACCCCACCGGCGAATACATCGTGGCCGGCGGCAAGCTCGCCACGGTCATTCCAGTCCACTCATTCACGAAGCTGCAGAAGGCGATCGCCGACAAGGCGTTCGACAAGGAAGTGGACGGCATTCCGGTGCTGAAGTACGACGCGGTCATCGCCGGCGAAGTGCAGAAGCCGGGGCTAGGCCCCCTGCATACCGAGTTCGACGGGAAGGGCTACGCGTACACGTCGATGTTCATCTCGTCTGAAGTCGTGAAGTGGAAGCTCGGCACGTGGGAAGTCGTCGATCGCATTCCGACCTATTACTCGATCGGCCACCTGTCGATTCCGGGAGGCGACTCGAAGCAGCCGTGGGGCAAGTACGTCCTGGCGCTGAACAAGATCACGAAGGACCGCTATCTCCCGACCGGCCCCGAGATGGCGCAGTCGGCTCAGCTGATCGACATCAGCGGCGACAAGATGAAGCTGCTGCTCGATTTCCCGACGATCGGCGAACCGCACTACGCGCAAGCGCTGCCCGCAAGTCTGATCAAGGACAAGCAGATCAAGTTCTTCAAGCTCGCCGAGAACGCCCACCCATTCGCGACGAAGGCCGAGTCCGAGGGCGGCATCACGCGGACGGGCAAGCGCGTGGACATCAAGATGATCGCCATCCGCAGCCACTTCGCGCCGGATAATCTCGAAGGCGTGCAGGTGGGCGATACGGTCTACTTCCACGTCACCAACATTGAACAGGACTGGGACATCGAGCACGGATTCGCGGTGCTCGGGCAAAACAACTCCGAGCTGATTCTCAATCCTGGTGAGACGCGCACGCTGCAGTGGATTCCCAAGACACCGGGCGTCTACCCGTTCTACTGCACCGACTTCTGCTCGGCGCTGCATCAGGAGATGCAGGGCTACGTCCGCGTGTCGCCCGCCGGTTCGCCGGTGAAGCTCATGGCGAACGTCAGCAAGAAGACGCAGGCGCAGCTCGTCGAAGCCCAAAAGCATTAAATGCGGAATTCCGAGCGGAGGCGCGAAGCGCCGAAGCGAGGAACAATCACAGGGATTTGAAGATGTCTAATATATCGAGACTGCTCCTCGCGCTCGCGTCGGGCCTGTTGCTTGCCGCGCTCGCACTGCCCCTTTGGCGCGTTCAACTCGTCGCGCCGCAGTACCCGGAAGGACTGGGCATGGAGATTCACGCGCAAACCGTGCGCGGCGCGGCGGAGCAGGATCTCGGGAACATCAACGAGTTGAATCACTACATCGGCATGAAGACGATCGAGCCGGCCGCGATTCCCGAGCTGCGAATCATCCCGTGGCTCATCGCCGGATTGTCGGCGTTCAGCCTGGTCGCCGTCATCACCGGCAAGCGGGCCGTCGTCTGGGCGTGGCTCGCGTCCTTCGCCGCGCTTGGGCTCGTGGGCATGTGGGATTTCTGGCACTGGGAGTACTCCTACGGCCACGACCTCGACATGGTGCACGCCATCATCAAGATCCCGGGCATGAGCTACCAGCCGCCGCTCATTGGAACCAAGCAACTGCTGAATTTCACGGCGAGCTCGTGGCCCTCCACCGGCACGGCGCTCATCGGTGCCGCCTTTCTCCTCGGCGTCGTGTCGCTCGTCTTGCATCACGGCCCGACCCGCCTGAATCCCGCGGCGGCGACGCGAGCCGCGCTTCGCGAGGCCCGCGCGTGAAGCGCGCGACGCGAAGCCGTCTCGCGCGCGCGGCCGTGCTGGTGCTCGTCGCGGCCTGCGCGGCCGGCGGGCCCGACGCCATCCTCTACGGCGTCGACGCGTGCGCGTTCTGCAAGATGCAGATCGCCGAGCAGCGGTTTGCGGCGGAAGTCGTGACCAAGCATGGCAAAGCGGTCAAGTTCGATTCGATCGAATGCCTGCTCGCCTATCTGCACGCCGCAAAGGCGAACGAGCAACCGGAGTCAGTGTGGGTTTCAGATTTTCGTAATCCGGGCCGCCTGCTCGACGCGTCACAGGCGCGCTTCATCGATCTCGGACCGCAGCGCGCGCCGATGGGTCGCGGGTGGGCGGCGGTCGCGACGGCGCGCGACGCGGCCGCCGTCGGTGTGATCGACGCCGGCGCCATCAAACGCTGGGCGGAGCTGCTCTGATGCTTCGCCGCGCACTGGTGCTCAGCTTCGTCGCGATGGGGCCCGCCGAAGCGCAGCGGACCGTTGACGTCGGCGCGACGTACGCGCATCGCACCATCGCGAGCGCGATCGCCGCGGCCCACGACGGCGATACCGTCCTCGTGCACGCCGGACTCTATCGCGAGCCGCTCGTCGTCATCGACAAGCCCATCGCACTCGTCGGCGACGGTTGGCCGGTGCTCGACGGGGAAGGGAAACACGGCCTGGTGCTCGTCACCGGCCCCGCCGTCACCGTGCGCGGGCTCGTGCTGCGCAACGTCGGCACGAGCTTCGTCGAGGATCGCGCGGCGCTGCGAGTGAGCGAGACGCACGGGTGCGTCATCGAACACAATCGCCTCGAGAACGCATTCTTTGGGATCTATCTCGCCAACACGACCGACTGCCGCGTCGCCGACAACGTCATTCACGCGAACGGCACGCGGGAAACGGAGTCGGGAAACGGTATTCACCTCTGGACGTCGCGCCGCATCACGATCGAGCGCAACGAGATCTCGGGCCAGCGCGACGGGATCTACTTCGAGTTCGTGCACGACAGCGACATCCGCGGCAACCTCAGCGAACGCAATCTGCGGTACGGCCTGCATTTCATGTATTCCGACGACTGCCGCTACGTGGACAACACGTTTCGGCACAACGGCTCGGGCGTCGCCGTGATGTACACGAAGCGCGTGCGCATGACCGGCAACCGGTTCGAGGACAACTGGGGCGCCGCCGCGTACGGACTCCTCCTCAAGGAGATCAGCGACGCGACGCTCGAGCGAAACGTCTTCGCGCACAACACGGTTGGCCTGTTCGCCGACGGCGCCAATCGCCTTCAGGCGATCCACAACGACTTTCGCCGCAACGGCTGGGCGGTGCGCCTCGACGCCAGCACGCTCGACGGCCGCTTCCGCAGCAACAATTTCATCGGCAACAGCTTCGACGTCTCCACGAACAGCCGCGAGCCGTCGACGACCTTCACCGGCAACTACTGGGACGGCTACCGCGGCTACGATCTCGATCGCAATGGCGTCGGCGACGTTCCGCATCGCCCCGTTCGGCTGTTCTCGGTGATCGTCGAGCATCAGTCGCCCGCGCTCATCCTCATGCGTTCGGCGTTCGTCGAGCTGCTCGAGAACGCCGAGCGTGCACTTCCCTCACTCACGCCGAACGCACTGGTCGACTCCACTCCCGCCATGAGGCCCATTCCGTGATCGAGTTCTCCGGCATCACCAAACGCTTTGGGCGGCTCGACGTGCTGCGCGGAGTGAACCTGCGCGTCACACGCGGCCGTGTGTTGGGTATCGTCGGTCCGAACGGCTCTGGTAAGACAACGCTCATCAAACTTTTGTTGGGACTCGCGCACCCAACGTCGGGCGACATCCAGATGAACGGCGTATCGATCGTCGCGGGCGAATCATACCGCGCGGCCATCGGCTACATGCCGCAGATCGCGCGTTTCCCGGAGAATCTGAGTGCCCGCGAAGTGCTGGCGCTCATCCGCGACCTTCGGCGCACCGCGCCGGCCATCGACGAGGAGCTTCTTTCGAGCTTCAATCTCGCCGAGCAGCTCGACAAGCCGTTGCGTACGCTCTCGGGCGGCACACGGCAGAAAGTGAACGCGTGCCTCGCGCTGTTGTTTCGCCCGTCGCTGCTCGTCCTCGACGAGCCGACCGCCGGTCTCGATCCGCTCTCGAGCGCGTTACTCAAGGACAAGCTCCTTGCGCGCCGCGCCGAGGGGGCGACGGTGATCGTGACGTCGCACATCATGAGCGAGCTCGAGGAGCTGTGCGACGACGTCGCGTTTCTGCTCGACGGCGTGGTGCGGTACGTCGGCCCTGTCGCCGACCTCACGGCGCTCACGCGCCAGGCAACGCTCGAGCGGGCGATTGCCGCGCTCATGATCCGGGAGGTCGCATGACCGCGACCGTCGCCAAGTTGATCCGCATTCAGACGGCGGACGTGCTGCGCAGCCGATGGATCGCTCTCTACGCCGCGTTCTTCCTCTGTCTGACCGAAGGCTTGCTGCGATTCTCCGGCGGCGACGCGCGCGCGGTGCTCAGTCTGGGAACCGCGGTGCTCATGGTCATTCCGCTCGCGTCGCTCGTGCTGGCGACCATCTATGTCTACAACGCGCGCGAGTTCACCGAGCTGCTGCTCGCGCAGCCGATCCACCGTTCGTCGCTGTTCACCGGCTTGTATCTCGGCCTGTCGCTGCCGATGGCCGTGGCCTTTCTCGCCGGCGTCGGCGTGCCGTTCCTGACGCGCGGCGGCGCCGAGCCGGACGTGCGCGGTGCCCTCGCCATGCTGCTGGTCGTGGGTGCATTGCTCACGTTCGTGTTCACCGCGGTCGCGTTCTGGATCGCCCTCCGCACCGAGGATCGATTGCGCGGCGTCGGCATCGCGCTCGGCGTGTGGCTGCTCGTCGGCGTGCTGTACGACGGGATGGTGCTGCTGGGCGTCGCGCTCTTCTCGGACTATCCGGTGGAGCGAGCGCTGCTCGCGCTCACGCTCGCGAATCCCATCGATCTTGGGCGCGTGCTGCTTCTTCTCACACTCGACGTCGCGGCGCTCATGGGATACACGGGCGCCGTGTTCGAGCGGTTCTTCGGCGGCACCGGCGGCGCATTGCTCGCGCTCACGATGCTGCTCGTCTGGACCGCGGTTCCCATCGCGGCCGGCGCACGACGCTTCCGCCGCCGCGACTTCTGAACATTCTAACACTCCAATTCACAGGACATCCGACCATGTCTGCCTCTCGTTCCCCGTTCATCATCCTGTCGGCGGCTACGCTCGCCGTGCTTGCCGCCTGCGGCGGCGAATCGAAGCCCACCGCGGCGTCATCGAGCGCCCCGCCCGCGGCGGCCGCGGCGCCCAGCGGTCCGCAAACGCCCGATCCCGGCGGCAAGGTGGTCGTCGTCGAGCTCTCGAGCGACGCCAACGGCAATTACTTCAAGCCGGCCGAAGTTCATGTCAAGCGCGGCGACGTCGTTCGCTACACGCTCAAGGTTGGCGTGCACAACGTGCACTTCCTGGCCGACTCGAACGCGGGAAAGTCGGGCTTCCCGGCGTCGCCCAGTGATTTCCTGCAGCTCCCGGGGCAGACGTATGACGTGCTCGTGCACCTCGACAAGGGGTCGTACTACTTCCAGTGCGATCCACACGCCGCGCTTGGCATGAAGGGGCATCTCATCGTCGAGTAGCGCGCGCGAAGGAGCGCGTCGGGGATTCCCCGGCGGTAGAGGCGGCGAAGGCGGACACAGAATCAGCGCATCACCGACATATCCGCCACGATCGAAATCCGATCTTCAATGCAGTTCGATGACGCAGCGTGACCGACCGGCGCGACCGCGGCATCGAGAGATCGAGGGAGATCGTATGAGGACCGCCATTCGTTTCGCCGCCGTCACTGCCTCTACCGCCGCGCTCCTGCTCGTTGCCGCAGCCGCCGGCGCTCAAAATACCGCTCGCGTGAACGTGTCCGCCGACAGCAAGCTGTGGATCGACGGCACGTCGAACTTGCACGACTGGAGCTGCAAAGCCGACAAGATCGACGCGGCGATCGACATGGACGTCGCGGCGGCCGCCTCGATGACCGTCACCGCGCCAAAGGCGGTGAAGAAGGTGGAAGTCAGGATTCCCGTGAAGGCGCTCCACTGCAATCACGGCGGCATGGACGGCAATGTTTATAAAGCGCTCAAGGCCGACCAGGCGCCGGACATCAGCTACATCCTGGCGACGCTCGAGGCGGTGCCGGGCGACAAGGACGAGATCACCCTCAAGACCGAAGGCACGCTGACGATCGCGGGGAAGGAGAACAAGATCTCGATGACCATCGAGGCGGTGCGGCTCGCGGACGGCACGCTCAAGGCGAAGGGTGTGGTGCCGATCAAGATGACGGACTACGGCATTCAGCCGCCGACGGCGATCTTCGGGCGGCTCAAGACGGGGGATGAGGTGAAGGTGAACTTCGAGCTGAACGTGGGGGCAAAAGCGATCGCCGCGCTGAACGAGCGGTAAGCGGTCGCACACCGTTGTCATCCTGAGCGAAGCGAAGGACCTCTCTCCTCGGTGGAAAGGGGTCCTTCGTCGCTTCGCTCCTCAGGATGACAACTCACGCTGCGCTCCTCAGGACGACGATGTGAGGGATTCCCCGACCGCTTTTCCACCAACCCCCGACACAGCCCGCCCCTGACGCGCCGTAAACTCTTCCCTGTCAAACCAAACCGCACACGAACCGACCATGTCCGACCTACTCAATAAGTCCACCGATCGCCGCTCGTTTCTGCGCAAAGGCGCGACTGCCGCGTTCGCCGCGGGGATCGTCACGGCCTGCAAGCAGGACGCGGCCGCGAAGTCCGCGACGCAAGCGCCCAACGGTCAGACCGGCGGCACTATGGGGCCGCACGACACGATGTCGGGCGCCACGGCCATGTCGACGGCCGACGCCATGGACGCCATGCACGAGAAAGGCATCAAGGCGTTTCCGGCGAAGACGGCCGGCAAGGGCAACCAGCCTCTCGCCCCGACGCTCGACAAGGGCGTGAAAGTGTTCGAGCTCACCGCGAAGAAAATCCAGTGGGAAACGGAGCCCGGCCACCTGGTCGAGGCATGGGCCTACAACGATCAAGTGCCCGGACCACAGATTCGCGTCAAGGAAGGCGAACGCGTGCGCGTCATTCTACACAACGAGCTGCCCGAGTCGACGGCCGTGCACTTTCACGGACTCGAGCTGCCGAACGCCATGGACGGCGTGCCGTTCATCACGCAGCCGCCGGTCAAGCCTGGGCAGAGCTTCACGTACGAGTTCGTCGTGCCCAACGCGGGCTCGCACATGTATCACTCGCATCACGACTCCGCCAAGCAAGTCGGACTTGGACTGCTCGGTGCGTTCATCGTGGAACCGAAGAATCCGCTGCCCATCGAGAAAGTGGATCACGACTTCGTGTTCATCCTGAACGACGGCGCGCACGGCTACACGTTCAACGGCAAGAGCTTTCCCGCCACGGATCCGCTCGTTGCCAAGCTCGGTGAGAAGATTCGCATCCGCTTCATGAACGAAGGGATGATGATTCACCCCATGCACCTGCACGGCATGCACATGACGGTCATCTCGAAGGACGGCTGGCCGCTCGCGAGCCCGTGGAAGTGCGACACGCTCAACGTGGCGCCGGGCGAACGGTGGGACGTCGTCGTCAACTGCAACAATCCGGGCACCTGGGCGTTCCACTGCCACATCCTCCCGCATGCCGAATCGGAGCATGGTATGTTCGGGATGGTGACGGCCCTGGTGGTACAGAATTCGTTAAGTACCTAACTGCTACTTATTCGTCGTCATGGCCGTCACCGTCTCCGTGAACCCAGACTCCGCGCCACGCCCGCTGCCACGCCCGCTGCCTCGCCCGCTGCCACGCACGCGCACGATCGCGCGCACGCTTCCCCGCACGGTGCCGCTCTTTCGGGGGCAGCCGCGCAGCGCCGCGAAGCCGAGCATTCGGCTCGCGGCGCTCCGCGTGCCGCTCGTCGCGAAGCTCGTCGGCGCCAACCTGCTCGTGCTGTCGGTGCTCACTGTCGCATGGATGGCCGCGGGCGGCGCGCTCTCCACTCGCGTGGCGCTCGTGCTGATCGCCGTCGGGGCGGCGCACTTTGCGCTCGTCGTCGTGGCGCTTCGGCCAATTAGAGATCTGGAAACAGTCGCGTCGCGCGTGTGGCACGGCGATTTCGGCGCGCGCGTCGCCAAGTCGAGCGTCGCCGACAGCGAAGTGCTGCGCGTGGGCTCGATGTTCAACATTCTGCTCGACGGGCTCGCGTCCGATCGCGCGCGGCTCCGCACGCTGGCGAGCGAAGTGATCGCGGCGGGCGATCGCGAACGCGCGTCGATCGCTCGCGAGCTGCACGATTCGACCGCGCAGCGCATCGCGGCGCTGGTGTTGGAGCTGTCCGTCGCCGTGCGCGACGAGCATGATCCCGCGCTGCGCAGTCGCCTGCTCGCCGCGCAGAATGCGACGCAATCCATCCTCGAGGAAGTGCGGTTGCTCTCGCACACCATGCATCCCGCGGTGCTGGACGATCTCGGTCTTGGCGCGGCGCTGCTGAAGCTCGCACGCGATGCATCGAACGGAAACGGCATCGACTTCGACGTGAACGCTACGCGGCTTCAATCGCGACTGCCGCGGCATGCCGAGGCGGTGTTGTACCGCGTGGCGCAGGAGGCGGTGCGCAACGCGGCGCGCCACGCGAAGCCGAGCCACATTCGCATCTCCGTCGACGCGGATGGCTCGGTCGCGACGCTCGAGGTGAGCGACGATGGCATTGGATTCGACCTGAACGACGCCGACCGGCGCCGGCAGGGCATGGGACTGACGTCGATGCGCGAGCGCGTCGGACTCGTCGACGGCTGGCTCGAGATCAAGACCGCGCCGGGCAGCGGCACGACCGTGAGCGCGAACGTGCCGCTACGGCCGGCCCCCGACGCGCTACATTAGGAGGACGTATGACAGGCGACGTGATTCGTGTGGTTCTGGCGGATGACCACGCCGTCGTGCGCGCCGGGCTCAAGGCCGTGCTTGGCGCCGCGCGCGACATCGACGTGATCGGCGAAGCGAAGAACGGCCGCGAAGCGGTATCGCTCGCCGAACGCTTCAATCCTGACGTCGTCGTGATGGACTTGGGGATGCCCGAGCTCGACGGCACGGCGGCGACGAAGGAGATCGTTGCCAAAGGGCTCGCGGCGCGCGTGCTCATCCTCACGATGCAAGCGGAGGAAGACTATCTCGTTCCGCTCATGGAAGCCGGTGCGGCGGGCTTTCTGGTGAAGAGTGCCGCCGATCGCGAGCTCGTCGACGCGGTTCGTGCGGTCGCGCATGGCGACGTCTACGTTCGACCAGCGGCGGCGCGCGTCCTGGCGAAGAATCTCACGAAGAAAGACCCCGCGGCGACGGAGCGCGAGCGCTTCGAGAAACTCACGCAGCGTGAGCGCGATGTGCTCCGGCTCGTGGCGCAAGGCTATTCGGCGCCCGAGATCGGCGAGAAGCTGTTCATCAGCCCGAAGACAGTGGACACCTACAAGCAGCGCATTCAGGAAAAGCTTGGGCTGTCCCACCGCTCGGACTACGTGCAGCTCGCGCTCAAGCTGGGGTTGCTCGCGGAGGTGTAGGCCTGCTCGCCTCGATCCTGATCGCGCTCGCCGCGGCGGCGCTCATCGTCGCGCAGTCCGCCTATCTGCGCTGGCGCCTGCGCTCTCAGCATGGGATCGAGGATGAGCTTCGCGCGTCGGAGGCCAAGTTCTCGGGCATTCTGGCCATCGCCGCGGACGCCATCGTCACCGTCGATCAAGCGCTGCGCATCATCCACTTCAATCGCGGCGCCGAGGAGATCTTCGGCTACGCCGAAAAGGATGCGCTCGGCCGGCATTTGAATATTCTCATACCCGCGCGCTATCGCGCGGGCCACGACGCGCACATGGAGCGATTCGCGCGCGCGCCGGAGACCGCGCGCCGCATGGGCGAACGCCGCGCCATCTTCGGCTTGCGGAGCAACGGCACCGAATTTCCGGCCGAGGCGTCGATCTCCAAGCTCGTGGCACCCGACGGGATTCTGTTCACCGTCGTGATGCGCGACATCACCGATCAGAAGCGCAAGGAAGAGGACGAGCGGTTTCTCGCCGACGCCGCGCGTGAGCTCGTGCAGACGCTCGACCTCGCGACGACGGTGCGGACGATCGCCGACCTGCCCGTGCCGCGCCTCGCGGACGCGTGCATCGTCGATCTCGTTCCGGAAACGGGCGATGCCATGCGCCGCACGGCGAGCACGCGCCAGCGCGCGGAATTGACGCCGGCGCTCGAAGCGCTCGCGGCCCACCCGCTCACGTACGATTCCCCGTCCCCGATCATCGACGCCATTCGGCGCAATCGCCCTGAAGTGGCGGAGCACATCGATGACGATTGGTACGAGGCGAACGCCGACCTCGACGCCGTGCCGCACTGGCAGGCGCTCGCCGCGCGATCGATCATGATCCTACCGCTGTTCGCGGCGGGCGAGACGTTCGGCGCCGTGACGCTGCTGCGGACGGACGAACGCGCCTATGATGCCGAAGCGAGATCACTCGCCGACAAGTTCGCCGCACTCGCCGCGACGACACTCGAGAACGTGCGACTGTACGGCGTCGTGCAGCGCGCGAATCACGCGCGCGACGAAGTGCTGGGCATCGTCTCGCATGATCTGCGCAATCCGCTCAGCGCGATCGCGATGTGCGCGCGCGTGCTCGAGGAGAATCCGCCGAACGCGCCGGCCGAGCGGGTCGCGATGCTCCACACCATTCGCGAATCGACGGAATGGATGAATCGTTTGATTCAGGATTTGCTCGACGTGGCGAGCATCGAGCGTGGCGGGCTCTCGCTCGAGATTCGGCCGCTGGAGCCCTCGCAGCTCGTGCTGCAGGCGCGGCACATGTTCGAGCTCGAGGCGCACGAAAACGGCATCGCGCTCGACGTCGATTTGCCGACGGGACTTCCGCTCGTCGCCGGCGATGGCGGTCGTATCGTTCAAGTACTCGGCAACCTCGTCCGCAACGCCATCAAGTTCACGCCGAGCGGGGGGCGTATCGTGCTCTCGGCGGCGCGGCGTGATGGGGCGGTGGAGTTTGCCGTGAAGGATTCGGGGCGGGGGATCAGTTCCGAGAATCAGACACGCATCTTCGATCGCTATTGGCAGTCGTCCGACGGCGCGCGCGCGCGCGGCTCAGGACTCGGCCTCTCGATCGCGAAGGGAATCGTCGAGGCGCACGGCGGACATATTCGCCTTGAAAGCGCGCGTGATGCAGGCAGTTTGTTCGCGTTCACGGTGCCCGCGTCCGCGGCGCCGATCACGTGAACGCGACTTGAATCGGGAGCTCGGTATGGCGCTCACCTCACGACCCAGGTTCGGCGAGTTGCCGGCTCACGATGCGATCGCGCTGCTCGGGCGCAATCACGTGGGGCGGCTGGCGTTCACCTTTCACGATCGCGTGGACATCGAACCGATTTCGTACGCGTACGACGAGCGTTACATCTACGCGCGCACGTCGCCGGGCACGAAGCTCACCACGATGCAACATCACCCGTGGGTGGCGTTCGAGGTCGATGAAGTGGAGGGGCAGTACGATTGGCGCAGCGTGACCGTGCGCGGGGCGCTGTACTTCCTCGAGCCGGCGGGCAGCGATCGCGATCGTGAGGCGTACGATCACGCGGTGGAAGTGCTGCGCGCGGTGGATGCGGAAGCGTTGACGGCGGGAGATCCGGCGCCGCACCGGACGCGCGTGTTTCGCATCTTCGTCGACGAGTTGACGGGGCGGCAAGCGACGACATCCACATAATTGTCATCCTGAGCGCAGCGACGGATCCCGGTCGACGCGATACGCTCTATGCACATCCTCGTACTGAACGTCGGCTCGTCGTCGCTCAAGTTCCAGCTCATCGACACCGACGCCGACGCCATCGCGGCGCAGAAGGACCGTCGATTGGCGCGCGGACAGATCGAACGCATCGGCGGCGAGGCGATTCTCACGCTCGAGGCGGAAGGACAGCGCGCCGTCAAGACCACGGCGTCGATTCGCGATCACGCGAATGCCGTGGAGCACGTGATCTCCTGGCTCACGAGCGACACGTCGGGGGTGCCGATCGCGAGCGTCGCGGAGATCCAGGCCGTCGGGCATCGCGTCGTGCACGGCGGCGAGCGGTTCTCGCAGTCGACGCTGGTGACGGACGACGTGTGGCGCGCGCTCGAGGACCTGATCGATCTCGCGCCATTACACAATCCTCATAACCTGCGCGGCATCACGGCGGCACGAGCGGTCGTCGGGCCGGGCATTCCGCAGGTCGCGGTATTCGATACGGCGTTTCATCACAGTTTGCCCGAGACGGCGTATCTCTACGCCATTCCGTATCAGTACTACCGCCGTTATCGCGTCCGGCGATACGGATTCCATGGGACGTCGCATCGCTATGTCGCCTATCGGTACCGCCAGCTCACCGGCAAGACGCGCGAGCAGACGAAGATCATCACGCTGCACCTGGGGAACGGTGCGTCAGCGTGCGCGATCTCGGCCGGCGAGTCGGTGGATACGAGCATGGGCTTCACGCCGCTCGAGGGGCTGGTGATGGGAACGCGCTCCGGCGATCTCGACCCGGCGATTCTCGACTTCGTCGCGGCGAAGGAAGGCATGACGTTCCGCGACGTCGACAACATGCTCAACAAGCAGTCCGGGCTGCTCGGCGTTTCGGGGCTGACCGCCGACATGCGAGAGCTGCTCGCGGAAGAAGGCGAGCATGCCGATCGCCGCGCGCGATTGGCGATCGACCTTTTTTGCTATCGCGTCCGAAAGTACATCGGTGCGTACCTCGCGACGATGAATGGAGCGGACGCGATCGTGTTCGCGGGCGGGATCGGCGAGAACGCGCCGGAGGTGCGCGGACGCATCTCTGACGGGCTGAGTTGGCTGGGTGTCGAGGTCGACGCCGCGCGAAACGCCGCGATGCGCGGCGGCCTGGAAGGGCGCATCGATGCCGAGGGCTCGCGCGTTCAGGTCTGGGTGATTCCGACGGATGAGGAATTGCTCATCGCGCGCGATACATGGCGCGTCGTCAGCGGCTCGGAGCTGCCGTAGCAGTCGGCCCCGCGGGCGTGACCGCGGACGGCGCCAACACGACGAGTTGTCCCCACATCATCGGCAGGTGGCTTTGCACCGCGCATTGGAACGTGTAGATGCCGGCGCGGCGCGCGACGTACGTGGCTGTGGTCGTTTTCTGTCCCGGCAGCGAAACCGCGAAATCGGGAAGGATGAAGGAGTGCACGTCGTCTTCGGCGTTGATGAAGGTGAAGTCAATCGTGTCGCCCTCGATCACGGTGATCGTGCTCGGGCTGAACGCGTACACTTCCTTGCCGTCGAGCACGCCTCCCTTGGCGAAGTCTTCCTTGAGGAAGGGCAGCACGCCTGACTGTTCCTTGACGAGGAGTGGAACGGTCGTGACGGTGATCGCGCGTGCTTGCGGCGTGTAGTTCGTGCGTCGTGAAGACGGTGCGTTCGGCGTGCACGCGGCGCCGAGCGCGGCGCTGGCGATGAGGACGATGAGAGGTTTGCGAAAGCGTTTGCGCATGACCAATGATATGACGGATCTCTTAATGCTGATTGCGAGCCGACTGTTTCCGATTGGCACGCACGCTGCCCATGTAGGCCGGACTGAAAACCAGCCAACCCATGGAGCCGAAATGCAGCATCGACTCGAGACGTTCGCAATGAGCCTGTCGACCGTCGCGATGATTTGCGCGGCGGCGTGCGGACACAGCAGCAACGCCAACACGACCGCGAATTCGGCGGGCGGCGACCTTGCTCCGCCCGCGTCGAGCGTGAGCGCACCGGCGACGACCGACGTGAGCGCGGATACGACGCAGGATCATCACAGCAAGTTCAAGGGCGCGCTCGTCGGCGCCGCGGCCGGCCACGTACTCGGCCACCATGCGTTGGCGGGCGCAGCGGTCGGTGCTTTGGTTCAGCATGAGCGCAACAAGCATCCTCGATAGAGTCCCGCTTTCGCGCGGCGCGACGATATTGTCGCGCCGCGCGAAAGCAGGAGATCACTCGCAACTCGGCAACTTGATCGTTCCGTCCGGCAGCTTCACCGTTCCACCGCGGGTCTTGACCGCGGTGGTGACACGAGACCACGCCGCCGCGACGGTCGCGAGCTCCTTGCACGTCGCGCGATACGCCGCGAGCGCCGCAACCGTCGGCGCCTGATCGGCATTGTCCTGCGCGTTGAGCTGCTGCACGAACGCGCCGTTCAGCCCGCGGAAGCTCGGCGTGGCATTGCCGCCGCCGCCGCGGCCACGACCGCGGCCCGCGTCGAGACCGCGCACGGTATCGAGCTGCGCCAGGAGCAGCGCATTCCCCGGATTGTTCTCCGCGGTGAGCGATTCACGCAGCGCCGTCGCCAGGCGATGGCCTTCATACGACGCCTGCACGCCCTGCCAGACCTTCATCTCGAGCGCGTGCTGTGCGCGCAGCGCGACCGCGGTCGCCGGAGACCGCGGATCGTTCCGGATTGTTAGAGTTTGGGTATAGGTATGGCCGTCCGCCGTGAGCTTGAGCGTGTACGTCCCCGGCAGCGCGAGCGGGCCTTCCGGCGACGCCGGCGTTTGACCCGGGTTCGCGTTGATCTCGAACGAATGTGTGAACGTATTCGGTGAATCGTACCGCAGATCCCAATTCGTCCGATTGCCGCCCGCGTTCTTCGAGAGCGCAAACGGCGGCGCGACCCAGAAATTGGGATGCGGTGGACGCGCCGCTTCGGCCACCGGCGTACCCGGCGCGCTCGTCATGTGGCGCACGAGAGCGCCCGACGCGTCGAGCACGTCGAGTGTGACGTCGGACGACGGCGCGCGCGCGAGCCAGTAGTCGATGATCGCGCCATCCGGCGGATTCAACGCGTGCGGCACCTCGGGCGGGAACGGCGTATCGGCGCCGACGTTGCGGCGCACGCGCACGGCCTCGCCCGGCTTGAAGAGATGCGCCGCCTCGCTGGCGACGGCCGCGCTCATCTGCCTGAGCGGCGTGATGTCGTCGAGCACCCAGAAGCCGCGGCCGTACGTCGTGACGACGAGATCGTTGTCCTTGATCACCGCGTCCCGATACGACGTCGTCGGCAGATTGTTCTGCAGCGACTGCCAGTGCTCCCCGTCGTCGAATGAGACGTACATCCCGCTCTCGGTGCCGGCGAAGAGCAGTCCCTTGCGCTGCGTATCGTTGCGCACGAAACGCGCGAAGCTTCCGCCTGGCTGATTCACCGGCAGGCCGTTCGTGATCTTCGTCCACGTCTTGCCGTAATCGTGCGTGCGGTAGATGTACGGGGTGAAATCACCGACGCGCGCGAGATCGACGATCGCATACGCCGTCGCCGCGTCGAAGTTCGACGCTTCCACCGCGAAGATTTCAGCGCGCGGCGCGAAGGGAATGTTCGGGATCGATACATCGTCCCATTTCTTGCCGCCGTCGCGCGTGACCTTGATCAACCCGGTGTTGGTACCGACCCAGATCAAGCCCGCACTCACAGACGACAGCGACATCGACTGAATGCCGCCCGTCGGCTGAAGGCCCGGGCCGGCGCCCGGCGTCGGCGGTGCATCGCTTCGCACGGCGAGATCGGGACTGATCTCCGTCCAGTGCGCGCCGCCGTCGATCGTCGTCCACACCGACTGGAATCCCGCGACGAGCATGTGCTTGTTCCACGGCGCGAAACGGATCGGCTGATCGCTCGTCGCGCGCAGGCGATGCGATGGATCGACTTGCGGGCTGATGTTGATCCACTGCTCGCTCGGATAGGAGATCTTCACGATCCCGCTGCCGCTCGCGAAGACCGTATTCGGGTCGAGCGGGTCGGGCATCACCGTGCCCCACTCCCACCCGGGCACCGGATTCCAATCGAGCGGCGTGATCGCGCCCAGGTTGCCGCGCGACCGGGTGCGAATGGCGCCCGCGTCCTGCTGGCTCCCATAAACGTAATAGGGGAAGCTGTTGTCGGTCGCGAGATGATAGATCTGTTCGGTCGACTGATTGTACCACGAGCTCCACGTGCCGCCGCCGTCGAGCGAGACGATCGCGCCCTGATCGTAGCCGAAGAGAATACGCTGGCCGTTCGTCGGATCGATCCACATCTGCTGCGGATCGTCGCCGCCCGGCGCGCCCTTGAAGCCGGTGAACGTGCGGCCGCCATCGTGCGACACGTAGCTCGACGTGTTCAAGGTGTACACGAGATCGGGATTCTGCGGATCGACGTACACGCCGCAGTTGTAGCCGCCCTGGCCGTTGCGAATGCGCGGATCGTCGGAAGCCATCTGCCGCCACGTCGTGCCGCCGTCGTCGGAGCGATAGAGCCCTTCGTCCCCGATCGTGTACACACGCTGGCCGCCGCTGTTGTTCGCGACGGAAATCCACATCTTGCCGGTGAGACGATTCGGCAGTCCACCGCCGGTGATCTCCTTCCACGTTGCGCCGCCGTCCACCGACTTGAAGATCTTCGTGCTCGTCGGTCCGGTGCGTTGATTGCCCCGGCCGAAGCCGCCGCCACCGCCAAAGCCGTTGTTCGCCGGCGGCGGTGTGTAGTGCGCCACGGTCGTCACGAACACCACGTTCGGCGTGTCGTACGCGCGCGAGATGCGTTGCGCGCCCGTGCTGTCATCGACGAAGAGCGTCTGCGTCCACGTCGCGCCGCCGTCCGTCGTGCGATACACGCCGCGATCGTGACTCTTCTCGTGCACGTTGCCTTGTGCCGCGATCAACACCTCGTTGGCGTTGCGCGGATGCACCGACATCGACGGAATCTGTTTCGTCGCCTCGAGGCCGAGGTGCCGCCACGTGCGCCCCGCGTCCGTGGATTTGTAGACGCCGTCGCCTTCGTTCACCGATCCACCGGTGATGATGTCACCCATGCCGGCGTAGACGACGTTCGGATCGGACGGCGCGACGTCCACCGAGCCGACCGATGAGATGTCTTTCATACCGTCGGTGAGTGGAAACCACGTCGCACCCGCGCTGGTGGTCTTCCAGATGCCGCCGCCGGGCGTGCCGATGTAGAACACACCGGGCTGACCGATCGCGCCCGCCACCGCCGCCACCCGGCCCGCGCGGAACGGACCGAGGTTGCGCCACGTGAGTGACGAGTACATACGAGGGTCGACGGGATTTTGCGCGCGCGCGATTGGTGCCAGTGTCGCGCAAGCGAGCGTGAGCTGCGAGAGCGTCGAAAAGATGCGCATGATTTTGGAGTTCGAGACCTAGGCAAGATACAGCTACGGCCCGAAATCGCACGATGACGGCCGGGTCGCCCCGGCGACACACCGCATGGCATGTCCCGTTGCGGCCCTTGCGAAATTCACCGACCGCCGAGCAACCTATGGGTATGCCAGCCCTGCAGCGCCGTTGGACCGCTGACGACGTGTCCGCGCTCATCGACGACGAGTGCGCGTGGCCGCGCTACGAGTTGCTCGATGGAGAGCTGCTCGTGACGCCCGCGCCCGAGCCGTCGCATCAGTTCATCGTCGGTGAAGTATTCGCGATGTTGCACGCATATCTGGAACGCGAGCCAATCGGGATCGCGTTCACCTCGCCGGCCGACATTCGTCTGCATCCGGAATCGCTGCTCCAGCCGGACGTCTTCATCGTTCCCGCGGGCACCCGGATCGCCGGCAAACGACTTCGCTGGCCCGACGTCAAGTCGCTGCTGCTCGCCGTCGAAATACTCTCGCCGTGCACCGCACGCGACGATCGCGTGAGGAAGCGCGACTTTTATTTGAACTCCGGCGTCGGCGAGTACTGGATCGTCGACTCGGACGCGCGGCTCATCGAGCGCTGGACGCCGTTGGCCGAGCGGCCCGAGCTCATCCGCGATCATTTCAGGTGGTCGCCGCCGGGAGCCAAGCCGCTCGACGTCGACGTCGCGGCGCGGTTTGAGCGTTTGATAAAGACCGGCGCGCTGCCGCGACTCCTGTAGCGCCTCGCTATTCGGTCCGCAGCGCCACCTGCGGATCGACCTTGGCCGCTCGCCGCGCCGGAACCCAGCTCGCCACGAGCGTGATCGCCAGCAACACCAGCGTCACGAACGCGTACACCCACGGATCGTGCGGCGATTCGTCGAAGAGCAATGGTTTCACCCATCGGCTCGCGATCAACGCGCAGACCGCGCCGAGCCCGAGTCCGATCACACCGAGCCGCAGACCATCGGTGATGACGAGCTGCACCACGTCGCGCATCTGTGCGCCGAGCGCGACGCGGACGCCCATCTCGTGCGTACGTTGCGTGACGTTGTAGGCGATCACGCTGTACAACCCGATCGCCGCGAGCGCGAGCGCGAGGCCGCCGAACGCGACGAACATCGTTGCACCCATCTCCCACGACTTCGTTTGTGATCCGATGATCTCGCGCAGCGGCGTCGTGGTGACATACGATGCGCCCGGCATCTCGCGCTGCAGACGGCTGCGCACGGTCTGGCCCATCTTCGCCGCATCGCCCGCGACGCGCACCATGAAGCTGTTCTGACCGCCGAACTGCTCGGCCGGCAGATAATAGATGTACGTCGCGGAATCGCCGGAGATGTTTTTTTGGCGGATGTCCTCGCTGATGCCGACCACCGTCGTGCACGGCATGGTATCCGCGTTCACGCGCATGCACTGCCCCAGCGCATCGCGGCCGCGCCACAGCGCTTTCGCCATGCCTTCGCTGATCACCGCGACGCGAGGCGTTCCGAGTCTGTCTTGCGCGGTGAAGCCGCGGCCGCGAAGGATGCGAGTTCCGAATGTCGCGAAGAAGTCGGGCGATACCGCGTTGAGATTGAATTGGCCATAACGCCACACCGTATCGATGCCCTGCACATACAGGCCGACGCTCCAGGTGCTCCAGAATGGAATCGACGCGATGGTCGATGCGTGCGTGACGCCTGGAATCGTCGTCGCGGTGGCGAGAATGCGATCCTGCAGCTCCTTGGTATGCACGCTGTCGAGCTTCACGCCGCGCATGTTGAGATCGACGAGCATCACCGGATCGACGTCGTAGCCGAGCCGCGCCGAGCGAACGTTGCTGACGCTGCGGACGAACAATCCCGCACCGACGAGCAACACCACCGACAGCGCGCCCTGCACCACGAGCAGCGCGACACGCACGCGCGAGCGGCCGTGCATTCCTTCGCGCGCGCCGGCCTTGAGGTCGTCGACGAGACTCCGCGAGGCGCTCGACGTCTGGAAGATCGGCGCGAGGCCGGCGAGAATGCCGACGATCACGGCCGCGCCGCCCGCGAAGAGCACCGTGCGCGGATCGCGGTAATACACGACCGGCTCGGCCTTCGTGAAAAACGCCGCGCGAAGCGCCGCACCCCCCCATTGCGCAACGAGCAACCCGGCAAGCGCGCCGCCGATCGCCAGCACCAGACTCTCCGTGAGCAGTTGCGACAAGAGCCGTGCGCGGCTGACGCCGAGGGCGAGGCGAACGGCGACTTCGCGGCGACGGCGCAGTGCGCGCGCGAGCAGCAGGTTCGCCACGTTCGCGCAGGCGATGAGCAGCACGATGATCGATACGCCGCCCACCCACGTCGCGACTTTCGCCACGCTCGACGTATTCGGTCCGCGCTCGGTGATGATCGACGCGGCGGCGGCGTGCGGCTTCGTGAGGTTGATCGGCGAGCTCTTCGTTTGCTCGATGAGCTGATTCTGATAACTCTTGCGCATGGCGTTCGAGAGATCTGTGTTCGCCGACGCGATCGACACACCGGGCTTGCGCCGCGCGATGACGGACATCCATCCCCAGCTGTACGTCTTCCACCACACCGTGCCTTTGCGAAGGAAGTTGTTCTGCGCGATTTGGAGGCCCGCAAACGACGTGATGGGGACGTACGCGACTGGTGGCTGATCCGGCCACAATCCGACGAATCCGGCCGGGGCGACGCCGATCACGGTGTAGATGCCGGTGCCGATTTGAATGCGGCTGCCGAGGACGTCCGGGCGTTCGCCATAGCGCTCGCTCCAGAACGTGTGGCTGAGCACGGCGACGAGCTGGCCGTTCGGTTCAGAATCCTCGGCGGGAGTGAAGTAGCGGCCGATGACGGGTGGTGCGTCGAAGAACTTGAAGAAGTTGGCGCTCACGGCGCCGACGGACATCTCGCGCGCCGACTCGCCGATGCCGACGGCGAGATCGCGGCGGGCGTGGCCGGCCATGTACTCGAAGGAGTGTGATTCGGCAGCGAGGTCGCGATAGCGCGCGTACTGATAGCTGCCCTGCGCCTGCTCCTTGCCGCGGAACGTTTGGTAGACGTAGACGCGGTGCGCGGTAGCAGGATCGCGCAGCATCGGTGGCGGGCGAAAGAGCATGCGGTCGACGATGCCGAACATCGCGGCGTTCGCGCCGATTCCTAAGGCGAGCGTGACGACGACGGCGGTGGTGAAGCCAGGCTTGGCGCGCAGGCCGCGCAGCGTGTATCGCAAGTCCTGACGGAATGCGTCGATCGCGGTCATGCCGAGTCCCCGGGTCGTGGCGATGCGAGTTGGACACTACCGGGGCGGTTTTCGTTGACCGCCCTTGGGCGGAGTTGGGCGCTCGGGGCCCGGGATGATCGCCGGCGTCTCGCTCCCCGCGTCTCGCGCCCAGGCGCTCCGGGCCGGCCGTGGTGTCCTCCTGAGCACGTGTCATTCAGAGCGCAGCGAGGAATCTGGCGTCCCGGCGGATTGGCCGGCCACGCGACCGGGACGTTGGATCCCTCGCCTTCGCTACGCTCCGGCTCGGGATGACAAGGGTGCGGTTTGGTCGCGCCGTTCGATAACGGCGTCCGGCCGCGGTACCCTCTCGACCAAACGACAAACTACGGAAACAGCGGCGGCGCGTGACGCTTTTTGGTCGCCTGTTCGAACGCATACGCCAACTCGATCAGCTTCGGCTCACTGCACGCCATGCCGGTGAACGTCACGTTGAACGGCGCCGGACGCGGCTCGAAGCCCGTCGGATACGCGTTCGCGCCGGTCGGCATGTTCACCGCGAGCAATGCGTACGGCACCGTTACGCTCGGATAGCCGGGCTTGGCCGCGATGCCCGCGCTGCTCACACTTGGAAAGAGCAGGGCATCGAGGCGATTGTTCTTCATCGCGGCGTCGATCCCGTTCGTGCCCGCGAGCAGAATGTCCTTGCGGCGATCGGCCTCGTACTTCGGGCGATCCGCCAGCGTGTCCATCTCGTCCGAGATGTCGAGCAGCGCCTGCCCGTACCGAATGGCATTCGCGCGCTGATGCGCGATGTTCCACTCGCGCAGCGCGGTGAGCGTCTTCACCGGCGCGGCACTGCCGAGCGAATGCAGCCACGCATTGAAATCACGCTTCATCCCGTACTTGAGCACCACCGAGCAATTCGCGTCCATGCCCTTCGCGTTATCGAGCCCGCTGCACGGATTCCAATTCAGGAAGTTGTCCGCCGAATCCGTGGTCGTGATGCTCGGAATGTCGGCGGGATCGACGACGATCGCGCCCTGTTGCTTGATCGTCGCGATGACGTCGTCCATGACCTGCTTCTGCGCGGGTGACAACCCGCCGCGCCCGTTTCTGCCGCCGGGAAGCGGCTCGTAGAAAAACGCGCGCGGAATCCCGATGCGGGCGCCTTTCAGTCCAGCGGGGTTTAGAAATCTGGTATAATCGCGCCCGGCCGGCGGCGGACAGCGCCGCGTCGCCGGATCGTTTGGATCGGGCTGCGCGCCTTCGAGCGCGCCGAACATGATCGCGGCGTCCGTCACGGTCCGCGCCATCGGGCCCGGGGTATCCTGATCCGCGGTGATCGGAATGACCCCATATCGGCTCACGCGGCCGACGGTGGGCTTGATGCCCACGAGAATGTTCTGATTCGACGGGCTCAAGATGGAGCCGCTCGTTTCCGTGCCGACGTTCGCCGCCCAGAAGCTCACGTTCGTGCCGGCGCCGGAGCTCGAGCCGCCCGTGGTGAGCACCGGCCGATTGTCGAAGAAATTCTCGCGCGGATCGCGCCGCGGATCCCACGGGTTGTAGCCGTACCCATTCAGCCCGTTGTAGTTGCCGGGCATGCCCGTCGCGACCCAGTTCGCCAGCTCGGTGAGCTGCGTCTTCGCGAGAATGATCGCGCCCGCGGCCTCGAGATTCTTCGTCAGCGTCGCGTCATATGGCGGCACGAGATCGGCAAACGCCAGCGCGCCACCGGTCGTCGGCATGTCCGTCGTATGGATGTTGTCCTTGAGCGCGACGGGAATCCCGTGCAGCGGTCCAAGAATCCGACCCTGCGCGCGCAACCGGTCGAGCGAGTCGGCGATCGCGAACGCGCGCGGATTCACCGTGATCGCGGCGTGCAGCTTGTCCTCGTACATGCCGATGCGCTCGAGATATTGCCGCACCAGCTCGTGCGAGGTCACGCGCTTCTGCTCGAGCGCGCGGCGCATTTCCGGAATGCCGGCTTCGACGACAGAGAATGGCTGCTGGGCGCTGAGCGCGGGCCAGGCAACGCTGAGCGCGACGATCGCGCGGACGCAAATCTGTGACAGGCGATTCATGATAGTATGCTAAAGTCTGAGCGGAACCAGGGGTCCTCAATGATGCAGCGCTCCGGCCCATTCCGCACCTGGGCGGCTCGGCGCCCTAGGCGCGCTCCGCGAAGATCTGGACGAGATGCACCAACGTCTCGGTCGTCTTCTCGAGGCCGCGCCGCGAGTTGAACTCGAGCTTGCCGTGAAACTCGTGCCCGCCGGTGAAGATGTTCGGGCAGGGCAGCCCGCGGAACGTGAGCTTCGACCCGTCCGTGCCGCCGCGAATGGGCTCCACGAAGGGCTCGAGTCCCGCGCGCCGCGCCGCCTCCATCGCGTATTCCGTCAATTCAGGATGCTTCGCCAGCACTTCCTTCATGTTGCGATAGTTCTCTTTCACGCTCACCGACACGGTGACGCCCGGGAATTCCTTCTCGGTGTCGGCGGCGAGCGTGCGAATCATCGCCTCCTTGGCCTGGAGTCCCGCCAGGTCGAAATCGCGTAACAATACTTTAATGCTGGATTCGGCAACATCGGCCGCTCCAATGTAGGGGTGCACGAACCCGATGCGACCCTCGGTACTCTCGGGCAGCATGTCGTGCGGCATGCGCGTGAGGAAATACGCCATCGCGTAGATCGAGTTGACCATCACGCCTTTCGCCGTCCCCGGATGCGTGTTCCGCCCATGAAACGCCACCGTCGCGAGCCGCGCGCTCCACGTCTCCTCGCTGATCTCGCCGAGCGGGCCGCCATCCACCGTGTAGGCGAAGCGGGCGCCAAAGCCTTCGACCTCGAACTTCTCGATGCCCGTGCCGATCTCTTCGTCGGCGGTGAATCCGATCGCCAGCGGGCCGTGGATGATGTCCGGATTCTGCTGCAGCGTATCGACCAACGTCATGATCGTCGCTACGCCGGCCTTGTCATCGGAGCCGAGGAGCGTCGTGCCGTCCGTGGTGATAATGTCGTCGCCGATCATCGTCTTCAGCAGGGGATGCTGCGCGACGGTGATCACCTGCGAGGGATCGCCCGGCAACACGATGTCGCCGCCTTGATAGTTCTTGTGAATGATGGGCTTCACATTCGCGCCCGACGTCGCCGGCGAGGTATCGACGTGCGCGAGCAAGCCGATGACGGGAATGTCCTTGGAATTCGGCGCGTTACCGGCAATCTTCGCGTACACCATGCAGTACTCGTCGATGCGCGCGTCCTGCGCGCCGAGCTGCTGCAGTTCGGTGACGAGCAGCCGCGACAGATCCCACTGCGTCGCCGTGCTCGGCGTCGTCGTCGCGTCTTCGGCCGATTGCGTGTCGATGCGCACGTAGCGCAGGAACCGATCGACGACGGATTCGCGAGCGGGACGAAGGGTCATGACGTAGCTCGATGTGAATTCATTCATTTTCCTTAGCGGCAAGACAACGGCGCGAAGGCCCGCGCGTTGCTCGAAGGATTTCCCGAGACGGCCACTCGGCGTCATTCAACATTAACCAGGCTCAGGCTTGGTCGTATGCGGCGCGATTTCTGGACGATTGTCGGTGTGACGCTTGGCGTCGCGGCGTGCAGCCACTCCGGCCGGAGGCTCCGCGCCGCCGACGGAAAGCAACACTACGCCGTCTACAGCGCCGCCGGCGAGGTCACCGACCCCAAGGGTGCGGTGAACATCTACGCCGCCACCGGAACGAACGGACTGTCGGCGATCGCCGCGAAGTCGAAGCCGCTCGTCTACGTGCCGAACTCCCGCTCGGGTTCGGTGAGCGTGATCGACCCGACGACGTACACCGTCGTGCGCACGTTCAAAGTCGGACAGATCCCGCAACATGTCGTGCCGGCGTACGATCTGTCGCGCCTGTGGGTGTTGGCCAACCAATCGAGCACGCTCATTCCGATCGACCCGCTCACCGGCGCCGATGGCAAGCCCATCCACGTCGATGATCCCTACAACATGTACTTCACGCCCGACGGCAAATTCGCCATCGTCGTCGCCGAACGGCGCGAGCGGCTCGACTTCCGCGATCCGGAGTCGATGCAGCTCGTACAATCGGTGAACACGGGCTGTCGCGGCATCGACCACATGGAGTTTACCGCCGACGGCCGCTACGCCATCGCGACGTGCGAGTTCAACGGCTCGCTGCTCAAGCTCGACGTGACGACGAAGCAACCCGTCAAACTGCTCGCGCTCGACACGACGAGCGGCGCGGGACTGGGCGCCATGCCGCAAGACGTGCGTTCGTCGCCCGACGGCAGCGTGTTCTTCGTCGCCGACATGAAGGCGAACGGCGTGCGGCTCGTCGATCCAACGACATTCACGCAGATCGGTTTCATTCCGACCGGCGTCGGAACGCACGGCATCTACCCGAGCCGCGACGGCAAGCTGCTCTACATGACGAATCGTGGATGGAACACGCTGAAGGCGGGACCGCATGGCAAGGGATCGATCAGCGTCGTCGATCCGTTCGCGCGCAAGGTCGTCGCGACATGGGAGATTCCCGGCGGCGGCAGTCCGGACATGGGCAACGTCACCGCGGACGGCAAGGAGCTGTGGGTGAGCGGCCGCTATGACAAGCAGGTCTACGTGTTCGATACGGCGACGGGGCAGCTGACCCATCGCATTCCTGTCGGGCGCGAGCCACACGGGCTTTGCGTGTGGCCGCAGCCGGGACGCTACTCGCTGGGACACACGGGTAACATGCGATAACGCATCGACGTGAAGGACTGGCGCCGACGTCCGGGCATCGACCAATTTGCGATTTATCGCGATGTACAATCGTCGCCAACCCGTACCGACGTCGGAGAGCCCGGTCCTGCGCGTCCTGATCTACATCCAGTGGCCCGTCAAAGCGTGGTGTATTCCGGACGCCCAGGTTGACGCGTTGCGTCGTCGTTTTCCGGATTTTGAATTCATAAACGTTAATACGCGCGACGAGATTCCGGACGCCATTCGCGCCGCCGATGCCGCGTTCACGCCGTTTCTCACCGCGGAGTGGGTCGCGGCCGCGCCCAAGCTCCGTTGGGTCCACTCCTCCGCGGCCGCCGTCGAAGGGCTGCTGCCGTTGCCCGCGCTCAACGATCGCGGCATCGTCGTCTCGAATTCCCGCGGCGTCCAGGCGATCGCCATGGCCGAGAATGCGATGGGCGGCCTCCTGGTAATCGCGCGCAAGCTCAATCGCACGCTCGAGGCGCAGCGCGAGCATCGCTGGATTCAAAACGATTTGATCCACGACTGGCCGTGGCTCCTCCACGGCAAGCGCATGACGGTCGTTGGACTCGGCACCATCGGCATGGAGATCGCCAAGCGCGCGCACGCCTTCGGCATGCGCGTCACCGGCATTCGGCGAAACGTCGACCGCCCGCGGCCGGAGTTCGTGAATCGCGTGCTTCCGCCGAGCGCGCTCCACGACTCGCTGGCCGGCTGCGACGTGCTGGTGCTGTCCGCGCCGGGTGTCGAGGCGACGAAGCGCATCGTCGGCGTTCGGGAGATCGCGATGCTCGAGCGGGGCGCGGTGATCGTGAACGTCGCGCGCGGTCAGGTCGTCGACGAGCTAGCCATGATCGACGCGCTGCGCTCCGGTGCGCTCGGCGGCGCGGTGCTCGACGTATTCGAGCGCGAGCCGCTCGATGCAGGGAGTGCGCTCTGGGATTTGCCGAACGTCGTGATCACGCCGCATTCGTCGGGCTTTCGTGCGACACATTGGGACGACGTGGTCGACCTGTTCGCCGAGAATCTCGAGCGGTTTCGCCGCGGCGAGCCCGTGCAAAACATCGTCAACACGGCCGCCGGATACTGACGCGCTACACGGCCACCGGATGCTCGGCGGTGTTCGGCGTGGCCTCGCTCGCGCTGGCGAGCGGAACGCCGACGACGAAGACCGATCCGCCGCCGATGTGCTCATCGACGCGCACCCAGCCATCGTGGCGCACGATGATGTCGCGCACCACGGAGAGGCCGAGTCCGAGTCCATCGCGGCGCGCGGTGCCGGTGCTGTTGAGGCGCTCGTAGGCGGCCCAGACGCGCTCGCGTTGATCGGCGGGAATGCCGGGACCATGATCGGCGACGCTCAGCTCCGCGGTATCGCCGTAGTGGCGAAGGCGAATTTGCACCGTTGAGTCGCGCGGCCCGTATTTCAGCGCGTTGTCGAGCAGGTTGAGGATCACCTGGCGAAATGCGTCGGGGTCGACGAGTGCCCACACGGTGGATGATGCGACGACGTCGAACGAGACGTGTCGTGTCGCCGCGATCGGCGCCATCGATTCGGCAGTGGCCCGTACGAGCGCATCGAGCTCCGTGACGCGCGGCCGCACCTTCCACGTCGGAAGCTCGGCCTTGGCGAGCGTGAGCAAATTCTCAACGGTGCGCGTGAGCTGCTCGGTGCCGCGGCCGAGTGCTTCGATGGTGCGCTCGCGCCGTTCGTCGCCATCGGCGGGCAGGCGGCGCAGCGTTTCGACGGACAGGCGCACCTGCGTGAGCGGCGTACGCAGCTCGTGCGACACGGCGGCAAGAAATGTTTGCCGGCGCGCCATGCCGGCGAAGGCGCGCTGAGTGACGATGCCGGCGACGATGGCGAGGCCGACCGCGATGGTCATCAGCACCCACAACGTCCACTCTGGTACACCAGTTGGCAGGCGCTCGATGAGCGTGTCGGTGATCGTATCGGCCAATCCGATGCGGACGCGAACGCCGTGCATCGGCCCCGACGCCAGCTCGTACGTGCCGTGCGCGCCTTCGTGCGCGAGCACACCGCTGTCGAACTCGACGCGGTCCGTGTTCGCGTCCTCGACGCGTGCGCTGACATAACGCCGCTGCAGCGCGAGCGCTTGTTGAGTATTTCCTAAATCCCGCCGTGTCCCGCCGACCGACGCGGGCAGCACGGGTACCGTCGCGAGCACGAGGGGAACGAACGCGGTCATGAATTGGGTGCGTGAGAACGAGACGCCCTCGACGAATGTGGGACGTCCGGTTGCGTCGCGTCCGACGATGATCCACGCGGACATGTCGTCGCCGTGCCAGGGATACGCCGTGCCGAGCAGCGTCTGATGCCCCGTGGATTTCGCGACGACCTTGGTGACGGCGTCGTGCAGTGCTTCGCGGAGCGCGTTGCTCTGAACGCCGGCCCACTTCCACGACTCGGCGGGCGATGACGGGTTGCCCTCGAACGCCAGCCGCAGCGTGTCGCTGGATTCGGATCCGCTCAGTGGCATGCGCTCGGACCACGCGAGTCTCGCGAGCAAACTGTCGGGTGCGATCGGCGCCGGTGCGCCGCCACGCTCGGCGGCAAACAACAACATGTTCGTCGCGTCGAGGCCGAAGTTCGCGGTTTGCTGGAGGATGAGTCGCGCGCTCGAGGTTGCGAGATCACCGGCGGCCCGATCGACGTCGTGCACCGTTCGGCGGCGCGAGCCGAGCAGGAGGGCAAGCGCGGCGGCGGCGACCAGCAGCGACGCGGCCAATGCGCCACCGGCGGCGATGAGTCTGACGCGAACCGCGTCGCGGCGCGGGGTGGGGAGGAACATGCTCTAAGATTGGGCGCGCGGCGCGCGGCGATGCAACTATCTGCGACGGAGAACAACGACCGGATCTGACCAAATCTGACCAAATCTGCTCTCGTAGTCCGAGAGGACGGCGCCTGACCGGCCCGGTCGTGCTTCAACGGTTTCCAGATCTGGTCAGACGTGGTCAGATCTGGTCGTGGTTAATTGTTATGTATTTAAAGTTCTAGAATATCACCACGCCATCATGGCCTCGCTTCCGCGACTCCGACCCGGTCGTTAACGTACGCTCCAGCATGGGCAACATTCTCGTCATCGAAGACAACGAAGACATCGCCAACGGGCTCCGCGACAACCTGGAGCTCGAGGGCCACGCGGTGCGAACCGCCGAGACCGGGGCGCTCGGCGTCGCCGAGGCGAAGGGCTGGAATCCCGACGTCATCATTCTCGACCTCGGGCTGCCCGACATGGATGGCCATCACGTCATGCGCCAACTGCCGCGCGAAGGCGTCACCTCCGGCATCCTCATCCTCTCGGCGCGCGATGCCGAGGCGGAGAAAGTGGTCGGGCTGCGGCTGGGCGCCGAGGATTACGTCACGAAGCCGTTCGGGATGTTGGAGCTGCTGGCGCGCGTCGAGTTGATCCTGCGCCGCGGCCGTGTCGCCGCCGCGCCGCTCGAGATCGTCGCGCCACAACGTGCGATCGTACGGCTCGGACCCCTCGAGATCGACCGCGATGCGCGCCAGGTCAAGCGCCATGGACGGCTCGTGTCACTCTCGCCCAAGGAGTTCGATCTGCTCGACGCGCTCATCGGGCGCGGCGGAGCGGTGGTCAAGCGCAGCGATCTCCTCCGCGAAGTATGGGGCTATAGCGGCTTCGTCTCGAGCCGCACGGTGGATACCCATATCGCGCAGTTGCGCCGCAAGCTCGAGAGCGATCCCGCGAATCCGGAGTTCATTCTCACGGTTCAAAAGGCGGGATACCGCATGGCGATGTGAGGGGAGCAGCGCGGACGACGGGCGATCGTCGCCGGCTGATCGCGAACATCGTCGTTCCCGTGGGGCTGCCGGTGGTATCGTCGCGCGGTTGCCGCTAGCGTTCGCGTATCATCATCTCGCGGAAGTCGTTCTCAGTCTCCCACTCACTTCTTCTGGATGTCTCTCGTGCAGAACGCGCTCATCCTCGCGCTGCTCACCGCCATTCCGCTTCACGCTGTGGCCGCGCAACACGCCGCACCCGCCGCCACGATCACGCCCGCCGCACGACTCGCGGTGTTGGGCGATTCGCTCACGCCTGGCGCATCGCGCACCGCGCAGCTTGGGCTGGGCCCGAACATGACGTACGCGCTCACGCATCGCGACTCGACCGGCGGTCTGGAAGCGCATCGGGATTGGACCGACGTCTTCGTCGTCGAGAGCGGCAGCGCGACCCTCGTCTCGGGCGGCACGCTCAGCGGTGCGAAGGAAGCGACGCCGGGCGAATGGCGCGGCGGCAAAGCGAACGGATCGACGCGCGCGGCGCTTCACGTCGGCGACGTCGTCGTCATTCCCGCCGGCGCGCCGCATCAGATGATACTCGCGCCGGGCGAACACATCACGTATCTCGCATTCAAGGTGAAAGCACCATGAGCTCACATCCCGTCATCACGCCCGAGCAGTTGCTCGATCACTGGCAGGGACATCGCCGAGTGACGCGACGGCTCATCGAGGTGTTTCCGGAGCGCGAGTTGTTCGATTACGCGATCGGCGGCATGCGGCCGTTCGCGAAGCTCGCGACAGAGCTGCTCACGATGGCCGTGCCGATCGCGCAGGGCGTCGCCACCGGTCAATGGGTGAACGAGAAGCTCGAGCTGACGACCAAGGGCGAGATTCTTCGGCTGTGGGACGCCAACACCGCGGAGCTCGACCGCGTATGGAAGACGATCCCCGAAAAGCGCTTTCAGGAAGAGGACACCGCATTCGGGCAGTGGAAGATGTCGGGGTTCGCGATGATCTTCTACGCCATCGACAATGAAGTGCATCATCGCGGGCAGGGGTACGTGTATCTGCGCTCGCTCGGATTCGAGCCGCCCGCTTTCTACGACCGGAGCTGATCATGCGTATTTCACGAATTTCGTTCGCGGCGGCGACGCTCTCGACGCTCGCTACGCTCGTCGCGGTGTCATCAGCACATGCTCAACGCGGCGGGTTCGGCGGCGGTGCGCCGCAACAACCCGCATATCCCGATCCGCCGGCGCTGTCGTTTCCAACCGACGATCCGATCATCAAGCAGATCTGGACGATGGGCATGGACAACTCGCATGTGAAGCAGTTGTCCCAGGTGTTGTTCGATTCGCTCGGACCTCGCCTCATGGGCGCGCCGAACACCAAGGCCGCGCAGGACTGGTTGGTCAAGACGTACGCGGGCTGGGGCATCAGCGCGAAGCTCGAGAACTACGGCACGTGGCGCGGCTGGGTGCGCGGACCGTCACACATCGATCTGCTCACGCCGCGCGTGCGGACGCTCGAGGGACAGATGGTCGGCTACAGCCCCGGCACCGGTGGCAAGAATGTCGATGCGCAGCCGATCGTGCTGCCGCAGTTCGCGGACAGCAACGCGTTCGTGAAGTGGCTGCCGAACGCCAAGGGCAAGCTCGTGATGGTGTCGGCGCCGCATGAGACCTGTCGCCCGAATCGCGAATGGACGGCGTACAGCTATCCGCAGGAGATCGCGCGCAAGGACAGCGTGCAGCGCGAGCTCGCGGCGGGCTTCGGCGGACGCGGAAGCACCCGCGGCACCGGCTACTTCGTTTCACTCGGCGGCGGCTCGTTGAGCCAGCGCCTGGACCAGGCAGGTGTCGCGGGCCTGATCACGTCGCGGCCGAAGGACGAGATCGGCACGATGGAAGTCTTCGAGACGTACAGCACGCACGTGCCGACGATCGCGCTGAGCTGCGAGGATTATGGGCTCGTGTATCGTCTGACCGAAAACAATCAGCATCCGACGCTGCGTCTCAATCTCGAGGGTCGCCTGCTCGGCGAGCAGCCGGTGTACAACGCCATCGCGACTATTCCCGGCAGCTCCAGGGCGAACGAGTATGTGCTGCTCTCGTCGCACTTCGACTCGTGGGACGGCTCGTCGGGCGCCACGGACAACGGCACGGGCACGATCACGATGCTCGAGGCCATGAGAATTCTCAAACAAGTGCTGCCGCATCCGCAGCGCACGATCATCGCCGGCCACTGGACCGGTGAAGAGGAAGGTGAGGTTGGCTCGGCCGCGTATGCAAAGGATCATCCGGACGTCGTGAAGCATCTGCAGGGCGTCTTCAACCAGGACAACGGCACGGGGCGCGTGATTCGTGTCGGCGCGGGCGGGTTGCCGAGCGGGGCGGAGCATCTCACGCAGTGGTTGAGCAAGCTGCCGAACGTATTTCAGCAGCAGGTTGGCTTCACGGGCGCGCCGGTCGCGCCGGGTGGCCCGGCCGGCGGCGGCAGCGACGATTACTCGTTCACGTGCTATGGGGCGCCGACGTTCGGCTTGGGGGCGCTGAGCTGGGATTACAACAACGTCACCTGGCATACCGAGCGCGACACGTATGATAAAGTTGTATTTGACGATCTCAAATCAAACGCGACGTTGACGGCGATGCTCGCGTACCTCGCGTCGGAGGACGCGTCGCACGTGACGCCGATCAATCCGGATTCGGCGCGCGCCGCGATGCAGGTGGTGTTGGATTCGATCGCGCGCGTCGGCGGCGGCAACAATGCGCCGGCGGCGGGTGGGCGTGGCGGACGTGGGTTCGGTGGCCCGCGTTTGTGGCCCAAGTGCGAGGACGTGCCGCGGACGACGAAGCCGCGTCTCGGCGGCTGAGGCGTCGTCATCGCGAGGAGCGTAGCGAGATTGTCATCCCGAGGAGCGTAAGCGAGGCCGTCATCCCGAGGAGCGTAAGCGACGAGGGATCTTTCCTCCTGATAGGGGGCCCTCTATCGGGATGAAAGATCCCTCGCTGCGCTCGGGATGACAGTGGGGCGCTCGGGATGACAGTGGGGCGCTCGGGATGATAACTAATGAATCTTCAGGGCGTCCCGCACTCCGGTGAGCACGAACTGCACGGCGATGGCCGCGAGCAGGAGTCCCATGATGCGTGTCATGACACGAATGCCCGTCTGCCCCATGCGCAGCACGACGCGTTCGCCGACGCGCAGGACGACGAGTGAGATCGCCATCGTCGCGACGATCGCCGCGAGCACGACGATCTTTTCGCCGACGGCCTGCGCCTGACCGGCGAGCACGATGATGGTCGAGATCGCGCCGGGGCCGGCGAGCATCGGCATCGCGAGCGGCGTCACCGCGACGTCTTCCTTCACCGCGCCTTCGGCAATCTCCGGTCGGCTCTCCTGCGTGCGCCGCTCGCCGTGCAGCATGTCCATCGCCACGACCCAGAGGATCAAGCCGCCCGCGATGCGGAACGCCTCGATCGTGATGCCGAAGATGCGAAAGATGAGCGTGCCGCCGAGCGCGAAGGCGATGAGAATGAGGCCGGCGGCAATGCAGGCGCGGCGCGCCGTGATCGCGCGCTGCCCCGTCGTCTGGTCTCGCGTGATCACCAGGTAGGTGGGGATCACGGCGATGGGATCGACGATGAACAGAATGGCGGTGAGCGTGACGAGCGCGAACTGACCGAGATTGGCCATGGTGACGGTGGAAGCTATCACCGCCGTCACCGTCTCGCGCTCGTCACCTCACGGTGATCGTCTTACGACTGACGTGATTACAGCGAGACCGTCGCCGCCGCGTCGGTGGACGACGTCGAGGTCGGATCGTTCGGGTCCGTGGTCGTCGTCGACGATGAGAGCGATGCAAACGCCGTCTCGAGCGCCGACTTCATACCACCACCGCCGCCGTGGTGATGGTGGTGGTGATGCCCCGGCGCCTTCTGCGTGCCGCTGGTCGCGCTCGAGGAGCTCTGCGTCGTCTGATCCTGTGCATCCGCCTGCAACTTCGTGAGCGCCGCCTGCGCGCCCGAGGTGTCGCCGGACTGCACGGCCTGGAACAACGAATCGAGATCGGTCTGCTGCGGCGAGGTTGAGGAGGAGGACGATGACGGTGCGCTGTAGGACGCGGAGCCGCCGAGGTCGGACTGGAGCGTGCTCAAGGCCGACTGCGCGGACGTCATGTCGCCGGACTTGACCGCCTCGAGGAGCGACGCGAAGTCGCCGCGGAAACTGTCCTTGGCGCCGACGCGTGACGTGCTCGAGTCGCTGGCGCTATCGCGTGAACCGCCGACGGCGCCCGTGCTGACCGGCGCGACGAAGCCGACCGGCCGCGACGTGATGCTGCTGATGCTCATGTGCCACCCCAGATGGAGTTGAAGCGTGAGGGATCGGCCGGGGGTGGTGGGAGGGGGAGGGGGGACGGCCGATCTCGAAAGGGAAGTTCAGGTACGATGAGTATCGGCAGGGTGCGCAAATACTTTAGCGATGCGCTGAAATCGTTCCAGTCAAACGCCTAAAACCTAAACAAGGGGACATCGACCGCGACAAAGGCGCCGCCGCGCGCTACGTTCATGCGCGCGCCCGTGAGCTCGTTCTTGCGCAACCCTCCGACGTACTGTGCACCGAGTCCCACGCTAATCGGATAGCGCTGAGTGATTCCAAACACGGCGTACGCCCCCGGCGCAACAATCTGCGCGAACGTCACGTGGGGCACGGCATCGGCGCTCGCGGCGTCCTTGCCGAAGCGATAGCTCGCGACGGTGCCGAGATCGATCAACGGGACGAATAGCGACAACGATCCATTCGAGCGGCCGAACGGCCAACTTAACTCGAAGCCGACAGGAACGACGGCGCCGGCGTAGCCGGCGGCTCCCTGATTCGATCCTGGCCCAAACGCGTTCTCAACGCCGGCGACCGCGCCGACATAACTGTTGATGCCGAATGCGAACGACGCGTCTGTCCCAGTTCGTGCCCGCTTGGTACGGAACGAGGTAACTGGCACTGCCGCGGCGTTCAATGCCGACGACACGTCTGCCGGCGTCTTGGCCGACGCGAGCGCCGACGCAAAGCTGAGGATCCGCACGCGTTGCGGCGAAAACACCGGAGTCGACAGTTGTCGCGCCAGCGCGCTCACGAGCGTCTGGGCCGCCGTGACGTACTCCTGAGCCGCGATCGCGGCCTCGGCGTGCGAGAGATCGGAGAGCAGATCGAGAACGCCCTGCACTTGATGCTGCGCGTTTGCGTCGCCGACGAGCGGCGCAACGGCTCCGACGAACTGCACCGCGGCCGCCGTGATTTGCGCGGCGACGCCGAGCGCCGCGTCGCCGGAGCCGGCCGCCTTCAGTCGCTCGACACCGTTGCGCACAGCGGTATCCACGTCGGCCAGCGCCATACCAAGCGGCGCGATTCTCGCCACATAATTCTTCACGAGACCGTCGGTGACGACGGATTGTGGCAACGCTTGAGAATCGATGAGCTCACGCAGAAGCACACCAACGGCGAGCTGGCGCTCGTAGGGGTCGGTTCGCACGGCCTGAAGCAACTCGGCGCCTCCGTTCCGATACTCACGTGCCATGATTCCACCCGTAACGAGGGCGGCGCGAAGCCGGTCGTCGACGATGTCAGTTGTTTGCAACTCTGCTAAGTGCGCCAGCGCCGCCAGCGTCGGCTCACCATCAGTCAGTCCATGCAAGCGCATGGCGATGCTGTGCGCGTCGTGCACCCACGGCTTCGCCGTGGGCCAAGCCGCTGATGCCACCGGGTCCTTCAACTCGGCGACGATGTCTCCGACCAGATCGGGGTCGAGCGCGTTGACGGGAAGCGCCTGCACATCTGCGCGGAACGCCGCGCGCAACGTCGGAACAAGTTGACTCGCGGCGACCGCGTCGAGATTCGCCATCGCCGTGTACGTGGACGCGAAGAGTAATCTGAGCACGGCATCGTTCTTGAGGCGTTCTCGCAAGTCGGCGAAAAACGAGATGACCAACTCGTCCTTGGCGCGTTGCACGATGAAATCGCTGATACCGGCGATGATTGTCGCTTCCGACGGCAAGCCTCCGCCCATTGAGGTTACATCGTCGACCAACTGTTGGTTGAATCGGTTCTGTTGGTTGCGGTTCGCTTTGGCCGCGAGCGTGTTGGCGGCGAAGTACACCATGTACACCGCGTCGGCACTCGGGATGCCGAGCCTGCCTCCGCTGACCGGGAAATACGGCGCCCCGCATCCTCGGCGCTGCGTGGTCGCACACACGGGATCATCGAGGAACTCGAAGACCAACTCCACGCTGTCTTTCTCGACATGCGCGGCCACGAGGTCAGATTCGAGGTGGCCATTCGCGACCCGATCCCGTCGGATGAACTCGAGCTGCCTGATTTCCTCGATATACGGCACCAGTTGCGCCCGCGATCGCAGCCGGGGCAGCGGCTCAGCCGCCAGCGGTCTGCCTCCGAGGAGAGAAAGAGCACTAATGCATGCGGCTCGGCAGGTGATCGTCATGGCTCGGCGTGTGGAGGAAAACCAACGCCCACAGCCTAAGGGCCGTTTGAAGGCTCGTAAATGGGATATTCCGCCAGTCTCATTAAAGACTGCTAATGTAGCCCATTCCCTCACGTCACGGCGGGGACCCCACTCTGCTGAATGAGCTTCGCCACCAACGCCGTCCACCCCGTCTGATGCGACGCCCCGAGCCCCGCCCCCGTATCGCCGTCGAAGTACTCGTGAAACATCACGAGATCCCGCCAATGCTCACGCTCGAACTGTGCCGCCGACTCACCATAAATCGGCCGCCGCCCTTGATGCCGCACGAATAATCCGATCAGCCGCCGCGAGAGCTCGACAGACACCTCCCACAACGTCAGCATCTGCCCCGACCCCGTCGGATACTCCACGCGGAACGTCGGCCCGAAATACCAATCAAACTTCTGTAATGCCTCGATGATGAGATAGTTGAGCGGCATCCACAACGGCCCACGCCAATTCGAGTTGCCGCCGAACAGTCCGCTCCGCGACTCGGCCGGCTCGTAGTCCACGCGGCCGAAGTTCCAGCCATTCACCCGCAGCTCGAACGGATGTTCGGCATGCCAGCGCGAGACTGATCTCAAGCCGTGCGGCGACAGGAATTCCGTCTCATCGAGCACGCGCCTGAGAATCGCGCGCAGACGCGACTCGTTCACGATCGCGAACAATCGCCGATCGGCTTCGCCAGTTTGCGTGACGCCCGCGGCGTCGCCCACCATGTCGGCGCGATAGCGCATGAACCACTCGAGGCGCTCGCGGAAATCAGGCAGCTTCTCCAGCAGCTCAGCGTCGAGCGTCTCGACCGCAAGCAGCGGAATGAGGCCGACCATCGAACGCACGCGCACGAACGCCGCCTCGCCGTCGGCGAGACGCAACAGATCGTAGTAGAACTCATCCTGCTCGTCCCACAGATCGTCAGGCTCACCGTTCGGCGTGGTGCGGTTGTTCACCGCGTGCGCGATGTAGAAGAAGTGCTCCAGGAACTTCGTCGCGACGTCTTCGTACGCGTTGTCCTGCCGCGCCAGCTCGAGCGCGATCGCCAGCATGTTGAGGCAGAACATCGCCATCCAGCTCGTGCCGTCGCTCTGGTCGAGCCGAGCGCCGTTGGGCAGCTGCTCGCTGCGATTGAAGACGCCGATATTGTCGAGCCCGAGGAAGCCGCCCTGGAACACGTTGCGCCCCTCGGCATCCTTGCGATTCACCCACCACGTGAAGTTGATGAGCAGTTTGTGAAAGATGCGCTCGAGAAACTTGACGTCGCCCCTGCCGGTCGCGCGCCGTTCGATCTGATAGACGCGCATCGCCGCCCACGCGTGCACCGGCGGATTCACGTCGCCAAACTGCCACTCGTATGCCGGCAGTTGCCCGTTCGGGTGCATGTACCACTCACGCAGCAGCAGGATCAACTGATCCTTCGCGAACTGCGGATCGATCATCGCCCACGGAATGGCGTGAAACGCGAGATCCCACGCCGCGTACCACGGATACTCCCACGTATCCGGCATCGAGATCACGTCGTGATTGTTGAGATGCTCCCACGCGTGATTGCGGCCCCAACAGCGCTCCTGCGGCGGGGGCGGGAATGCCGGATCGCCATGCAGCCACTGCCGCACGTCGTAGTGATAGAACTGCTTGCTCCACAACAGACCCGCGAACGCCTGCCGTTGCACGCGGCGCTCGTCGACCGAGACCTCTGGCGGCGCGAGATCCGCGTAAAACGCATTTGCCTCGGCAACCCGGTCCGCGAACACCTTGTCAAAGTCTTCGAAATGATCGAACCGCGTGGCGTCGGCGCGATCGGCCGAGAGACGCAAGCGCACCACGTGTTCCTCGCCGGCGGGAATCGTCAGGCGATAGTGCGCCGCCGCCTTCGTTCCCGTGCGCGCCGGATTCACCGCGTCCGTCTTGCCATGCACGATGTAATCGTGAAACGCATCCTTCACGTACGGCGTCGCGTTCTTTCCGTCGTACAGCCGAGCGATGTTCGTGTCGTTCTCCGTGAACAACAGCTCGGGCTGGCCGTCGCACGCCAGATGATACCGGCCCAGCGATTCATGCTCGACGAGAACTCGCGAATCATCGAGCGCGGAGAGCGACGGGCGGTATCCGCTGATGCCCCACGACCACGTGTTGCGGAACCAGAGCGTCGGCAACAGATCGAGCGTCGCCGCATCGGGGCCACGATTGGCGACGGTGATGCGAATCAGAATGTCGGTGGGACTCGCCTTCGCGTACTCGATGCCGACGTCGAAGTACCGATCGTCCGCGAACACGCCGGTATCGAGCAGCTCGTATTCGCCCGCCTCGCGGCCGCGCCGCGCGTTCTCGGCACGCAACTCCTCGTACGGATACGCGGCATGAGGATACTTATATAGCGCCCGCATGTAGGCGTGCGACGGCACGTTGTCGAGGTAGAACCAATACTCCTTGGCGTCCTCGCCGTGGTTGCCCTCGGGGCCGGAGAGGCCGAAGAGCCGCTCCTTGAGCATTTCGTCATGCCCGTTCCAGAGCGCGAGCGCGAAGCAGAGGCGCTGCGTCTCGTCGCAGATGCCGAGCAGGCCGTCTTCATTCCAGCGATACGCACGGCGTGGGGCGTCCTCGTGCTTGAAGTATTCCCACGCGTCGCCGTTCGCGCTGTAATCCTCGCGCACCGTGCCCCAGGCGCGCTCCGCGAGGTACGAACCCCACAGCCGCCAGGGTGCGGCGCCGGAGTTCGCGTCGTTCAGCCGATCCTGCTCCGTCACACCGTTTCGGGGCGCTTCACGACATAGGTGCTGACCAGCTTGTCATGCCAGCACTGGCGGTCCTTGTCGACGAAGATCCACAGCAGGCCGAGGCAGAAGACCATGTGCGAGATGATGAGCTTCCCGATCCACTCGCGCACGAACATGCGGCCGAATCCGGCGACGTGGCCGTCCTCGTTGATGACGTCCATGCCGAGCAGGTTTTTGGCTGGCGTGGTTCCGCGCGAGAAGAGCACGCCCGACCAGACGATGTAGGCCAGGGTGAGCGCGGCGGCAGCGATGACCGCGGCCATGCCACCGCCCGACCATGCGACGACAGTGACGAGGGCGCCGATGCTCGTGAACGGAAGAATCCAATCGAGCAGGTACGCGCCCAGGCGTCGCCCCGGCGAAGCGAGAGTGCCGAACACGCCAGGAATCGCCGAGGCATGACACGCGCCGCACCACTTCGATTCGGGCGCGAGCGGAATGCCGCACGACCGGCACGCGCGCGTCGTCGGCGCCGTGTAGGCATTCGGGATGGGCTGCATCGGTTGCGGTGCGCGAAGCAGCGTATCCACCGTACTCCAGGTGGTCGAGCCCTCGGCGAAGAGCGGTGAGCTCCCGTTCAATTTGCCGTCGCGATACAGTGCCATGACCTGGTCGGCGCTGAGTGGTCCGACCGGCTTGCTGTCCGCGTCTGCGTAGTAGTAGCCCACCGTGATCTCCTGGACAAATTCGTCGCCGCAGACGCTAGCGTCCGTGCAGCGGTTCGGCAAGAAGGAAGGTTCCCATGAGAGGCGAAGGATGACAACACCGCCGCACCGGCATTAGCATCAGTGTGCTTCCTCCCGACTCACTTTTTCTCGCTCGATGAGATCCGTGCCCACTCCGCGCCATCTCCGACTCTCGATCGCCGCGTTGATTGCGGTCGCGTCAGCCGCTTCAGCCGCGTCCGCGCAATCGTCCACGCTCACGCCGCGCCAGCGCCTGGCCCACGACGTGTACTTCGAGCTCGTCTCGATCAACACCGTCGATTCCGTCGGCTCCGTGACCAAGGCGGTCGAGGCGATGGCGGCGCGCTTTCGCGCGGCGGGCTTTCCCGACTCCGATGTGAAAGTGCTCATACCGCCCGGCAAGCCGACGAAGGGCAACCTCGTCGTGCGATACCACGGCCGCGGCGGAGCGACAGCAGGCAAACCGATTCTCGAGCTCGCGCACCTCGACGTCGTGGCGGCGCTGCGCAGCGATTGGCCGCGCGATCCGTTCACGCCCGTCGAGGAGAACGGCTTCTTCCTTGGCCGCGGCGTGAGCGACGACAAGGCGATGGCGTCGATCTTCGTCGCCAACATGCTGTCGTGGAAACAGGAAGGCTTCGTCCCGCAGCGCGACGTCATTCTCGCGCTCACCGCCGATGAGGAAGGCGGCAGCGCGAACGGCGCGCATTGGCTCGTCGACCAGCACAAGGATCTCATCGACGCCGCGTTCGCGATCAACGAAGGCGGCGGCGGAACGCTCGACGGCAAAGGCATGGACGTGAAGCCGCTCTTCAATTCGATTCAGGCGGCCGAAAAGGTGTATGTCGATTTCACGCTCACCGCCACGAACCCGGGCGGCCACTCCAGCGTGCCGCGTCCCGACAACGCGATCTACGAGCTCGCCAACGCGCTCGGTCGCGTGGCGAAGTACAGCTTTCCCGTCGAGCTGAATCCGACGACGCGCGGCTTTTTCGCGCAGACGGCGAAAGTCGAGAAACCGGCGATCGCCGCGGCCATGCGCGCCATTGTGAAGAATCCGAAGGATGCAAGCGCGTCGGCGATTCTGTCGAAGGATCCGCGGTACAACTCCACACTGCGCACGACGTGCGTCGCGACGCGACTGGCCGGCGGCCACGCCTACAACGCGCTGCCGCAGTCCGCGACGGCGAACGTGAACTGCCGCATGGTGCCGACGACCACGCTCGACAACGTGCGCTCGACGCTCGCGCGCGTGATCGGCGATACCGGCATCAAGATCACGCTCACGCAAAAGAACGAGGCGCCGCGCTTCCCGACGTCGACGCTGGCGATCGATCCGCAGCTGCTGAACGCCGCCACCGACATCACGCATCAAATGTTCGGCGGCATTCCGGTCGTGCCGGTGATGTCCACGGGCGCCACCGACAGCCATTGGCTGCGTGAGGCAGGCATTCCGTCATACGGCGTCTCGGGACTTTTCTCACTCCCCGGCGAAACGAACGCGCACGGCCGCGACGAGAAGCTGCGCGTCAAATCGTACTACGACGGGCTGGAGTTCCTCGACAAGCTGGTACGTCGTCTGTCGGCCTCGCAGACGACGATGTGATGTCGATGGGTACTCCAATTGAAAACGTCGAAGAGGCGCTGTCGGCGATCGCAACACACGGGCGTCGCACGAATGCGTTCATTCTCGTCGATGCCGAAGCCGCTCGCAGTGCGGCACGAGCAACGAGTCGCGGCCCGCTCGCCGGGATGACGATCTCGATCAAGGATCTCATCGACATCGAAGGGCAACCGACGACGGCCGGGTCGCGCGTGCGCGACGGGCACGTCGCCGAGCATGACGCGCCAGTGGTGCAGCGGCTGCGCAACGCCGGCGCGATACTCATCGGCAAAACCAATCTGCACGAGTTCGCGTTCGGTACCACGAGCGAAGAATCGGCGTTCGGAGCCGTGCACAACCCGCTCGACGTCACGCGATCCGCCGGCGGCTCGAGCGGTGGCTCGGCGGCGGCGGTCGCCAGCGGCATGGGGCGAGCATCGATCGGCACGGATACCGGCGGCTCGATTCGCATTCCCGCGGCTGCCTGCGGAATCGTTGGCCTCAAGCCCTCGCTCGGCGAAGTACCGACTGACGGCGTCGTCGCCTTGAGCACGACCTTCGATCACGTCGGTCCGATCACGCGCGACGTCGCCGATGCAGCGCTCATCTGGTCGGTGCTCGCCGAACAACCCATGCCCGCGCTCGACCTCGGCCGCGCGCCGCGCCTTGGCCTGCTCGGCGGATACTTCACGAAGTTGCTCGAGCGCGACGTACGCAGCGCGTTTGATGCGGCGATCGAACGCCTGCGCCGCGAGGGCGCCACGACGGCGCCGCGTGAGCTCGCGCACGCCGATTCGATCGTGCCCGCGTACGTCAACATCTCGATGCCCGAGGCGGCGCACTGGCACGGAGCGGATATCGACGAACACGCGAATGACTATCAGCCGCCGGTGCTCGAGCGGCTGCATCGTGGCCGAACGATTCTCGCGGTGGATTACCTCGCGGCGTTCGACACGCGCGAGACGCTGCGCCGCGCGGTGGACGATCTGCTCGCCGATTGCGATGCGCTGGCGCTGCCGACGCTGCCGATCATCCCGCCGTCGCACGGCCAGGTCGATGCGATGATGGGCAACGGCGAAACAATTCCGGTGCGCGCGGCGATGCTGCGATTGACGCAGCTCTTCAACATCACGGGGCATCCGGCGATTTCGGTGCCGGTGCCGGTGAAAGGATTGCCCGTGGGACTTCAGCTGGTGGGACGGCGGGGGCGGACGGATGACTTGCTGCGGGTGGCGGCGAGGTGTGAAAGCCTGTTGCGTCATCCCGAGCGACCCTGAGCGTAGCGAAGGGGAGTCGAGGGACCCCCATCCGGGCGGAGGAGTTCTCCGTAGTGAAGGGGGTCCCTCGACTGCGGCGCTACGCGCCTTCGCTCGGGATGACATAAGGGGGGGCGCTACGCGCCTTCGCTCGGGATGAAATAAGGGGAACGCTGCGCGGCTCCGCTCGGGATGACAGCTACTTCGCGCTGTCGTCCTTCTCCCACAACCTGAACCCACCCTTGAACGCATTGTCGTTCGTCCCCAACCGCACGAACTTCGGCAACCGCTTCATGTGCGGCGCATTCCCGCCGCCGAGCACGACGTAGTCAACCTCGAGCGCGGCGACGAAGAGGTCGATGATCTCAAGCACGTGCGCGCGCCACTTCGGTTTTCCCAATCGCTTGTACCCGAGAGCGCCGACATATTCCTCGTAGGTCTTGCCGTGGCGATACGGCAGGTGCGCCAGCTCGAGCGGCACCACGACTCCGCCATGAATCATGGTCGTGCCCAGGCCGGTGCCGAGTCCCAGAAAGAGCATGTGTCCGCCGCGATAGCTGCCGAGCGCTTGCATCGCCGCGTCGTTGATCATGCGCACCGGCTTCTTGAATGCGCGCGCATAGTCGAATCGCACCCAGCCGCGTCCGAGATTCCATGGCTCGTCCACCGGATGGTTGTCGCGCACCGGGGCCGGAAAGCCGATCGAGATGCGATCGTACTCCCAGTCCTCGGTGGCCGCGAGCACTTGCTCGACCATGCGCGCCGGCGTGAGCGTTGGCCCCGAGTCGAACATCCGCCGCGAACGCTTGCCGGTCGCGAGCAGCTTCACATGCGTGCCGCCGACGTCGATGACGAGAGTCTTCATGCGTTGAACTTGCGCGCTCATTCGCCGGCGGACAACAACATCTCCAATTCTTCGCGGCCAATGCCGGCCAGCGCGCCCTGATCGCTGCCCAGGATGGCGTCGGCCAGCGCGCGTTTCGAGGCCTGAAGCTCGAGAACCTTTTCCTCGATCGTGCCCTTCGCGACGAGGCGTGTCGCGATCACACGGCGCGTTTGCCCAATGCGATGCGCGCGGTCGATCGCCTGCGCTTCGACGGCGGGGTTCCACCACGGATCGAGAAGATACACATAGTCGGCGGCCGTGAGATTCAATCCGTGGCCGCCCGCCTTGAGACTCACGAGAAAGAGCGGCGGTCCGTCCGCCGACTGAAAGCGATCGACGCGTGCCTCGCGATCGCGCGTGGCACCGTCGAGATACTCGTACGCAATGCCGTCCTCCTCCAGGCGGCGCCGCACCAGCGAGAGGAAGCTCGTGAACTGCGAGAACACCACGGCCTTGTGATCCTCGTCCACGATCTCGGCCAACGTCGGAATCAACGCGTCCAGCTTCGCGCTCGGCAAATTGGGGCGCGTGTGATCGGCGAGCACGGGGTGACACGCCGCTTGGCGCAGCCGCAGCAGCGCGGTGAGAATGTGCATGCGCGCCCCGCCAACGCCCACGCGGTCGATCTCGTCGAACACGGTGCGCCGCGTTTCGGCGAGCAACTGCATGTAGAACGCGCGCTGCGCCGGCTCCATGTCCACGTACAGCGTCTGTTCGACGCGCTCCGGCAGCTCGGGCGCGACCTGCTGCTTGGTCCGCCGCAGAATCACCGGGCGCAGCGCACGCTTGAGGATCTCGCGGCTCTCCTGGTGGTCGCCGGGAGGCGCGTCGGTAGCCAGATCGGCCATCAACCCGAACGTGGACGAGGCTCCGAGCATGCCGGGATTCAAGAACTCGAATAGACTCCAGAGCTCGTGGAGATGGTTCTCGATCGGCGTGCCGCTCAGCGCCAGGCGATGGCGCGCGCGCAACAGCCGCGCGGCTTTCGCCGACGCCGTGTTCGCATTCTTGATCGCCTGTGCCTCGTCGAGAATGGCATACTCGAAGTCGATCTCGCTGAGCTCGGCGATGTCGCTGCGCATCATGCCGTAGGTCGTGATGACGACGTCGTCCGTGTGGGGGTCGATCGCGCCGGGGCGGCGGCGCGCGACGCTGTAGTCGAGCACGCGCAGCGCCGGCGTGAATCGCTCGGCTTCGCGCAGCCAGTTGAAGACGAGCGAACGTGGAACGACGATGATCGATGGGCGCTTAGTCGCCGCCGCGGCGCGCCGAGCATCGAGGAGCGCCAGCACCTGAACCGTTTTGCCCAAACCCATGTCGTCGGCGAGGCAGCCGCCGAGCCCGAAGTCGCGCAGGAAGTCCAGCCAGCCGAGTCCTTCGCGCTGATACTCGCGCAGCGTTCCGACAAAGCTCGGCGCGGGGTCGGCGGGGGCGATCCCCTCGAACGAATGCAGCTTCTCGCGCGCACGCTCGAAGGTTTCGTCGATCGACACGTCGGGTGTCGCGGACAGCAGCGCATCGAGCAAGCCGATCTGCGAGCGCGAAAAGCGTGTGACGCCCGCCTGTGGCGAACCGGCGGCGAGCGCCGGACCGAGACGCGACAGCCACTCGACGGGAACGAGGCCAACGCTGCCGTCGGACAGCGTGACCGTCGATTGACGTTTGCGAATTGCGTCGAGCAACGCGGGAAGCGGCGCGGTGGCGCCGTCGTAATCCACGACCATGTCGAGGTCGAACCAGTCGATGCCCGACCGCACCTGCGCGCGCGCCAAACCGGGAGCGCGATACTGCACGCCGCTCGCGTCGACGCGCCAGCCTTCGCGCACGAGCTCCACGATGAGCGGCGCGAGGCGCGATCGCGCGATCGTGAGGCGATGCGGATCGTTGTCACGCTCGATGTCGGCGTGCACGCGCGCCGACGCCGTCGTCAAGCGCTCGCGTGCCGCACGCTCGGCATCGTAGTCGCGGCGCAGCAGCGTCATGCTGGCGCGATCGAAGATCGCTTCCTGCGGGTGATCGGCCGGAATGCGCACGTCGCCGTACTGGAAGCCGAGCGCGAGGATCGGGGTCGCGATCTTCCACGGCGACGGATCCTGCGTGATCGAGAGCCACGGCCGCGGCGCAACGCGTCGTTCGTCGAGATGCACGTCCTCCGGCAAGGCGATCGACGGTGCGTGCGGCAACGCGTACAGAAGCTCGAGAATTTCGGGCAATTCGCCGTCGACGAGCGGAACGTTCGGCACGTTGCGCAGCGTGGCGGCAATGTGAGACACGCCGCCGTGATCGTAGCGCGCGAGCGCGCCGTTCATATATAGAAGGCCGTTCGGATGCAGGACCGCGGGTGCGTCGAGCGCCAACATTTGGTCGCCGCGCACGAGCGAGCCCGAGAGCGCGTGCGTCCCGTCGTCGCGCGATGTGACGCGCAACGCGAGTCGCCACGTGCCGGCGTCGTCCCAACGCGCGGCCTTCTTCGCGACCTGAGTGGCAGATTCGCGAACGTGACAGCGGCCCGTCGCGCAGATCGCGGCGAGCGTCTCTCCGACGTCGCTGCCGCGCAGCAGGCGACTCAGCGCGGGATCGATGTGCGCGACGTCAGCACCGGCATCGACGTAGACGCCGTCGTCCGGCGATCGCGGCGAGAGATCGACGACATACGACAGCCGGAGATTTGGCGGCCAGAATTCCGGCATCCCTGAAAGATACGCTGCCGGCGCCTAGGGCTGGCGGCTCATCACGAAAGTCAGCGGTACCGTGTCTTTCGGCGAGATGGTCACGGTGACGGTGGTGTCCCGAAATCCGGCGCGGTGTAGGCGCAGGGTGTTCGTTCCCTCGGGAACGAAGAAGAGCGATACGGTCCCGGTCGCCGTGCTTTGCACGCGATTGCCGCTCACCGAATCGATCACGTCCACGTTCGGCAGCGGATCGCCCGTGCCCACGTCGTAGATCCCGACGATCCGAAACCGGTAGCGGGGAAGGTTGTCGACCGTGAACGCGTTCGCGTTGCGCCTGGACGTCGTATCCTCGGGCACGACGAAGGTCCCGAGCCCCGGCTTGTAGCCGATGCCTGGCTTCAGCACGATGAACATCGCCAGGTCGGAGTGATTCTTGTCCACCGACATGTCGAAGCAATCGTGATACGTCACTTCGGCGATGTGCTCGGGCTTGATCCCCTTGAGGATCGAGAGGACGGTGTCCATGTGCGAGAACTGCGTGAATTGCGACGGAGTCGGCGGACGCGCGCCGACGCGTGACAGGCGCGGGTTCGGGCGCGGCATCGGCTTGTCGAAGACGCCGAGCGACTGCTTGCGGCTATACACGTATTGTGAATCCATGGGCGCGAGCACGATGCGCTTGCCGTTGATGAACACGTTCTCGATCCAACCGGTACGATCGGTCCACGGGACTTCGCACGCCTTCGCGCCGCCGCGGCTGTTCATCATGTCCGGACGCAGCTTGAAGATGTCGCTCGCATCCAGCATCGTGCGATTGCTGTTCTCGATATCCTCGGCGCTGAGATAATAGCTCTTTCGTTTGAGATCTTCGGCGGCGGAGACCTTCACTGTCTCGAGCGTCACCGGCGTGCGCATGAGCCGCAGCTCGATGAACGTGCTGTCGCCCGCGGGAAGCGCGAAGAAGCGATAGGCGGCCTGGTAGCCGATGCGCCGCGCGATGAGCTGCAGCGATCCCGGACCCCGCGGCACGACGAGCCTCGTGCGCCCGGCGGCGTTGGTGGTCGCATGTGCGAGCGCGGTCGAGACGTCGCGCACGACGGAGACGTCGGCGTCGGGGACCGGCGCGCTGCTCGAGTCGAGCACGCGTACCGCGATCGTCACGTTGGGCGACGCCTGGCCGGTCGCGAGCGACGGCCGAAGGGCGAGGAGGGCGAGGAGGGCGACGACGGTGGCGAGGAGTCCCGAAATTCGAGGCCGCATGACCGCATAAAGTATGGGATGCACCGCGAGGCGGCCAGCGTGAAACCGGCTATCTTCGAACGCATGCGCTCACTCGTCCTCCTTCTACTCGCGGCCGCACTTGGCGCGCAGTCGCCTGATTCCGCGCGGCTCGCCGTCGCGCTGTCCGGTCTCAAGCTGCGGTCGATCGGTCCCGCACTCACATCGGGCCGCATCGCCGACATCGCCGTCGCGCCCGACAAGAAGACATGGTTCGTGGCCACGGCGGCCGGTGGCGTTTGGAAGAGCACGAACGCCGGCGTGTCGTTTACGCCCGCGTTCGATCATGACGGTTCGTTCACGACCGGCGTGGTCGTGATCGATCCACACAATCCGAACGTCGTGTGGGTGGGTTCAGGCGAGAACAACACGCAGCGCGTCGTCGCGTATGGCGACGGCGTGTACAAGTCGATCGACGGCGGACGGAGCTGGAAGAACGTGGGGCTCAAGGAGTCCGAGCACATCGGCCGCATCGTCGTCGATCCGCGCAACTCCGACATCGTGTACGTCGCGGCGCAGGGGCCCTTGTTTCGAAAGGGCGGCGACCGCGGCATCTACAAGACGACCGACGGTGGCAAGACGTGGACGAAGCTCAGCGTTCCGGCGGATGAATGGACGGGCGCGAACGACATCCAGCTCGATCCGCGCGATCCCGACGTGCTCGTCGCGACGACGTGGCAGCGCGAGCGACGCGTGTTCGGCTTCATCGCGGGCGGGCCGGGGTCGGCGGTATATCGCTCGACGGACGCTGGACGCACATGGACCAAGTCGCAGTCGGGATTTCCCGACGTCGATCTCGGACGCATTGGGCTGTCGGCATCGGTCGGCGGCGCGCTGTACGCGATCGCCGAAGCAGCCGATGGCAAAGGCGGTTTCTTCCGGTCGCGCGACTTTGGCGCGAGCTGGGAGAAGATGAGCGGATATCAGAGTGGCGGAAACTACTACAACGAGGTTTTCGCCGATCCGCTCAACGTCGACCGCGTGTACGCGATCGACGTCAATCTCAAGGTGAGCGACGATGGCGGCCGCACGTTCCACAATGTCGGCGAGCAGCTCAAGCACGTCGACAACCACGTGGTGTGGATCGACCGCGACGACACGGATCATCTGATTGTCGGTTGCGACGGCGGTGTGTACGAGACCTTCGACCGCGGGCACACGTGGCGTTTCTCGGCGAATCTGCCGGTGACGCAATACTATCGCGTGGCGACGGACAACTCGCGCCCGTTCTATCGAATATTCGGCGGCGCGCAGGATAATTTTTCGGTGGGCGGCCCGAGTCGCACGCGCACGAACAACGGCATTCGCAACGCCGACTGGTTCATCACGAGCGGCGGCGACGGGTTTGGCAGCGTGGTCGATCCCGAGGATCCGAACACCGTCTATGCCGAGTCGCAGTTCGGCGTGCTGAGCCGGTTCAACCTGCGGACGGGCGACGTCGTGGGCATTCAGCCGTTCGACTCCGTGGGCGAGGCGCTGCGGTGGAACTGGGATTCGCCGCTCTTCGTGAGCCCGCACTCGCACACGCGGATCTATTTCGCGTCGAACCGGCTGTACCGCAGCGACGACCGCGGCGATTCGTGGCGCGCCGTCTCGCCCGATCTCTCGCGCAACATCGACCGCAATCGCTTGAAGTTGATGGACCGTGTGTGGGGCGTGGACGCGGTGTCGAAGAACGTGAGCACGACGTTGTTCGGAACGATCGTCACGATCGCGGAATCGCCGGTCAAGGACGGTTTGCTGTTCGTGGGCACCGATGACGGGCGCCTGTCGATCAGCGAGAACAGCGGCGCGGCGTGGCGCGCGATCGACCATTTCCCCGGCGTGCCGGACACGAGCGTCGTGCAGCGAGTGGTGCCGAGCAATTTCGACGCGAACACGTTCTACGTGGTATTACAGAATTATCAATCCGGCGACTTCAAACCGTACGTGGTCAAGTCGGCGGACCTGGGGCGCACGTTCACGAACATCACGAGCAATCTGCCCGAGCGGGGCAGCACATGGAGTCTGGCGGAGGATCACGTCGACCGGAATCTGCTGTTCGTGGGCACGGAGTTCGGATTGTACGTGACCGTGGACGGCGGCAAGCGATGGATGCCGCTCAAGGGCGGCCTGCCGACGATTCAGGTGCGCGACGTGACGATCCAGCGGCGCGAGAACGATCTGGTGCTCGGGACGTTCGGCCGCGGCTTCTACGTGCTGGACGACTACGCGCCATTACGAAACTGGCATGAACAAACTGTCACACTCTACCCCGTGAAGCCGGCGCCGCTGTATGTCGAGTCGACGCCGCTCGGACTTCCGGGTGGATCGTTTCAGGGCGCGGGGATGTACATGGCGCAGAATCCGCCGTTCGGCGCCGTGATCACGTACTACATGCGCGACTCGCTCGCCGGGCGACGTTCGCAGCGACAGATCGCGGAGCGGGCGCTGGAGAAAAAGGGGGCGGACGTGCTCTATCCGCCGTGGGATACGCTGCGCGCCGAGGATCGTGAGGAGGCGCCGGCGGTGATCGTGTCGATCAGTGATGCGAGCGGTCAGGTCGTGCGGCGCTTCGTCGGATCGAACAGCGCAGGCATCAACCGCGTGGCGTGGGATCTTCGCCTCCAGCCGACCGCTCCCGTGAATGGTCCGCCGTACAAGCCCGATCCGGACTATCCGTTCACGTCGCCGCCGCTGGCGCCGTTCGCGCCGCCGGGAACGTATCAAGTGTCGTTGATGAGTCGCATCGATGGCAATTTCTCGACGCTTGCCGGTCCGGTGCGCTTTCAGGTCGTGGATATGGATTCAGTGCCGGGCCGTGTGATGGCGACCCTCGCCGACCAACGACGCATTGGCGAGTTGGAGCGCTCGGTACTCGGCGCATCGGCATCGTTGAGCGAGGCGTTGACGCGCATTGGGTTTTTGAAGCGCGCGATTGACGAAGCGCCGTCCGCGGACACGTCGCTCGCGCGGCGCGTGCGCGCGCTGGAACAACAGTTGCGCGACGCCGAGGAGTCGCTCACCGGCGATCCGACGCGTGCCATTCGGCAGGAGGCGACTCAGACGTCGTTGCAAGCGCGGTTGAGCGGAGCGATCGGCAACGCATGGGGGAGTACGCTGTCAGCGCTCGATGCATCGCAGGCCGCGCAGGTGGAAATTGTTCGGCAGCGATTCCCGGCGATCGAGCAGCGTGTCAGGCAGCTGGTGGCGGTCGAGTTGCCGAATCTGGAGCGGGATGCGGAGCGCGCGGGGGTGCCGTGGACGCCGGGGCGGGTGCCGCCGGGGGCGTAACAGCGCCCGCTATTGTCATCCCGAGCGGAGGCGCGGAGCGTTCCCCGCTATTGTCATCCCGAGCGGAGGCGCGGAGCGCCGGAGTCGAGGGACCCCCTTCACTACGGAGAGCTCCTCCGTCGGGACGGGGGTCCCTCGACTCCCCTTCGCTACGCTCAGGGTCGCTCGGGATGACAGCGAGCCGCGCTCGCTCAGGATGACAAAACGGCGCGACCGCTCCACGTTTCCCGCATGCCACGCCCCATCCTCGCCGCGGTGCTCGCCCTCTGCGCGACCACTGCCGCCGCGCAACAGCGCCCGGACCGCGCCGAACATCACGAATTCGCGATTGCGAACTTTCATACCGAAAGCGGCGTCACGCTGCCGAAAGCGATCGTCGTCTACGGCACGTACGGCCATCTGAATGCCGCGCGCGACAACGTCGTGCTGCTGCCGTCACACTACATGGCCAACCATCACGGCTACGAGTGGTTGATCGGGCCGGGTCGCGCGCTCGACACCGCGACGATGTTTCTGGTCGCGACGGAGCTCTTCGGCAACGGCCACTCGTCGAGTCCAAGCAACACGCCCGAGCCGTATCACGGGCCGCGCTTTCCGGTGATGACGATCCGCGACAACGTCGAGGCGGTCCATCGATTACTCGCCGAGGATCTGCACGTCACGCATCTGCGCGCGGTGATCGGCTTCTCGATGGGCGCGCAGCAGGCGTTTCAGTGGGCCGTGAGCTACCCCGCGTTCGAGGATCGCGTCGTCGCGACGTCGGGCACCGCGAAGACGTACGGGCACGGCATCATGAGATTGGAAAGTCAGATCGCGGCGATCGAGACCGATCCGACATTCAACAACGGCGACTACACCGAGCAGCCGAAGAAAGGCCTCGAGGCGTTCGGCATGGTGTGGGCACCGTGGCTCTACTCGCAGGAATGGTGGCGCAGAGAATTGTGGAAGACCACGGTGCCGGCCGGCACGACGCTCGAGCAATACATGGCGCGCTTTCGCAACTTCATTCCCGGCGCGGACGCCAACGATCTGATTCTCCAATGCCGCACCTGGGAGAAGCACGACGTCGGCATGACGCCGGGCTTCAACGGCAGTGTCGAGGCGGCGCTCAGATCGATCAAGGTGCCGTTTCTCTACATGCCCTCCGAGACCGATTTGTATTTCCCGGTCGGCGATGCGCGCTACGAATCGCAGTTCATGTCGACGGTCAAGCTCGTGCCGATTCCGTCGCTGTGGGGCCATCCCGCGGGCGCCGGCGCCAACCCGCAGGATCGCGACTTCCTCAACTCACGCATCTCGGCGTTTCTGGCGGGGCGCTGATCCAGGTTGATCTACTCGTACCGCAGCGCCTGAACGGGATCCACTCGCGCCGCGCGCGCGGCCGGGATCGCTCCGGCGAGCACCGCGGCAATCGCGAGCACGACGGCCGCGCCAACCATCACGAACGGATCGCGGCCCTGCACGCCGAACAACAACGACTGCGCGCCTCGTCCAATTCCCCATGCGGCCGCGGCACCGATCGTCGCGCCCACAGCGGTCATGATCGCGACGCTGCGCAGCACCATCGACAGGATCTTCGATGAGTCCGCGCCGAGCGCCATGCGCACGCCGATCTCCTTGGTGCGTTGCACGACGGAATACGCGAGCACGCCGTACAATCCGATCGCGGCAAGCAGCGTCGCGAGCGCCGCGAAGCCCGCCGACAACGTGCTGATCATCCGATCGAGATACACGTTGTCCTTGATCTGCTGGGGCATCGTCTTGAGGCCCGTCACGGGCAGGTTGCGGTCGACCTTCGCCACGGCCGCGCGAATTTCGGGCATCAACGTCGCGGACGGCAGCGAGCTTCTCACGTAGAAGCTCATCGACCCGGCGGTCGTATCCTGCTTGTAGGCGACGTAATACACCGGACGCATGTCCTGCTTCACGCCGCTGTAGCGCGAATCCTTGACGACGCCGACGATCACGTGCGTGAGACTGTCGCCCTCGCCGACCATCTTGCCGACCGCGTCGTTGCCAAGCTTGAACTTTTTCGTGAACGCCTCGTTCACGATTGCCACGCGCGGCGCACCGACGGCGTCGCCCGTCGTGAACTCACGTCCCGCGACGAGCGGAATGCCCATCGTGTGAAAAAATTCCGGGCTCACCTCGTTGAAGTAGGCATCGACGTCGGTGTCGAGCGTCTTCGCGAAGCCCTGAACGTTCATGCCGTTGTCCCAGTTGTTGCCGCCGATCACGTGGACGCGCGCGGCGACAATACCACGGACGCCCGGGATGGAGCTCACCTCGGATTCAATGCGCGCGAACACCTGCTGCGAGCGGACGCCCGAGTAGCCGTTCAGGACCGGCGAGACGCGAAACGTCACGAGATTGTTCACGTCGAGCCCCAGGCTCACGCGGCTCACATTCGTGAGACTCTTGATGAAGAGCCCGGCCGAGACCAGCAGCGCCATCGACAGCGCGATCTGCGCCGTGACGAGCGACGTCCGGAACCGCGTCGCACTGCGCGTTGCCGACGTCTTGCCCGATCCGTCGCGCAGCGCCGAGACGAGGTTGGGCCGCGTGCTGTGCAGCGCGGGGAAGAGGCCGAACAGCAATCCGGTGAGCATCGCCAGCAACGCGGCGAACCCGATCGCGGTGGGGCTCAGCGTGAACGAAAGCGCCGACGACACGTCGTTGGGGAGCAGCAACACGATGGCGTGCAGCGTCCCCCACGCCACGGCCAGCCCCGCCACTCCACCGAGTGCGGCGAGCACGACGGATTCGGTGAGCAGCTGCGCGAGGAGCTGCCTGCGGGTCGCGCCCAACGAGAGCCGAACGGCCATCTCCAGCGATCGACTCGCGGCGCGCGCGAGCAGCAGGTTCGCGATGTTGGCGCACGCGATCGTGAGCACGAACAGCGTGATTCCGAACAGCAGCATCAGCGGCGTACGCGTTTGGGCGTCCAACGTGCTCAGGCCGCGGCGGCCGTCGCTGAGCTCGAGCTTTTTCACCTTGAATCGGTCGAGCACCTTCTGGCTGACTCCCTTCTGCAGCGGCAGCTCGACGTTGTTGATGATACTGTGATAGAGGACGTTCTCGCGCGCGCCGGCCTGTTCGATCGTCACGCCGGGGTTGAGGCGGCCGAAGACATAGACCCAGTACTGCCGGCGTTTGTCGAACGCGTTGAACCCGGGACTCAATGCGCCGCGCATGGTGAGCGGCGCGTAGAAGTCCGGCTTGTTGCCCAGCGTGGTGCCCTGAAATCCCGCGGCGGCAACGCCGATGATGGTTAGCTTTTGGCCGTTGACGTCGAGGATCTGGCCGACCACCGCGGGATCGCCGCCAAGTTGGGTCGACCAATACTCGTGGCTGAGGACCACGATGGGGTGGCCGCCGATCGTCTTGTCGTCGTCGACACTGAACAGACGGCCAATCGCGGGTCTGACGCCGAGCACGGGGAAGTACGAGCCGGAGACGAGCTCACCGGATGCGCTCGAGGTGTTGCCGCGATAGCTGACGTTTCCGCTGGTGATGACGTGCCCCGCGAGGCCGCTGAACGGACCCGGCTGCGCCTCGAGATCGCGGAACATCTTGTAGCTGAACACCCACTGGCAGTTCCCGGCCAGGCCGCACTGATGCGAGCCCGGCGTCGGGTCGTTGCCACCCAGATTGACGAGGCGTTCCGGATGCGGCACCGGGAGCGGGGCCAGCAGGAGCTCGTTGAACAACGAGTAGATGGCCGCGTTCGCGCCAATGCCCAACGCGAGCGAAAGGACGGCGACGATCGTGACGAAGGGCGTCTTGAACAGCGTCCGGAAAGCGAGGCGGAGATTGCGCATGGACGATTGGACAACGGGACGGTGCAGAACGTTTGGGTCGGTTCACTTTCGTGCGGCGGGGACCCGGCTTAGCTTCGCGCGATAGACGATATGGATCTTTATGGATCTTTCGCATCGGAAGCAGAGCGGCGCGGTCGTGCTGCTCGTCGTTCTCCTGGCGCTGGCCGGCTACGGCGTGTACTACACGCGGCCGCGCCCGAGTGCCGGGACGCCCGGCGCCCGGCGCGTTCCGCCGGCCGTGTCCGGCGACGTCGATCAGACTTCTCTAATAACCGTCGAACAGCTGTTGCGCCTGCCGACGGCGCCCGAAGAGCGATCCAGCGCCCAGAGCGCGCTGCGCCTGGCCGATCAGGAGATCGACCTCGCGTTCGCGCAGGCGGTACGCCAGGCCGCCGCGCGCCCCCGCGCCAACACACCCGAGGCGCGGCAGATCGACGCTCGGCTCACGAAAGCGCGGAATGCGCTCGCCGCCGACAAAGCGGAGGTCACTCGTCTCACGGCCGAGGCGGCGAAGGCATCGGCCGCGCAGGCGCAACCGTTGGCCGATCGCCTCGAGCTGGCGAAAGCCATGGCGACGCTCGATCAGGACGAGGTCGACGACGCGCAGCAGGATCTCATTCGCGTCGGCGGCGATCCGCAGGCGCGAATGCAGGCGATGATGGCGCAGCACGAAGCGGCATCGAAGAGCAGCGACAGCCTGCGCGTCGTCGTGACGCCAACGTCCGATTCGCCGGGGCTGGTGCATCGCCTTGCCGCATGGCAGGCGCTCGACGACAAGAAGTCCTCGCTCGCGCACGCGAAGGAGCAAGCCGACTCACTCGCCGCCGCGCTCAGGGCGCGGCACGATCGCATGAGAGCGCGCGCCGCCAGCCGATTGCGCGACTCATCCGCGCGCGCGCTGAGCCACGACTCGACGACCGCGCTCGTCGCCGCCACGCGCGCGCAGGCGTTGACCGAACAATCGCTGACGACGCTCGACCAGCGCGTCGACAATCAGCACCAACTGTCCGACACGTACACGAATTGGATGACGGTCGTCGATGGACAGCAGCGCGTCGTGGTCAATCGCATGCTGCGCGGCGTCGTCGCGCTGATCGCCATTTTCCTTGGTGTCGTGCTGCTTGCGGGATGGACCGACCGTGTTACGGGACGGCTCAGCATCGACCGCCGGCGTGCGCAGACCCTGCACATGGTCGCCCGCGTGACGCTGCAAATCATCGGCATTCTCCTCATCCTCCTCGTCATCTTCGGGCCGCCCAACAACCTGGGCACCTTCCTCGGCTTGGCCGGCGCGGGGCTCACGGTGGCGCTCAAGGATTTCATCGTCGGTTTCGTCGGCTGGTTCGTGCTCATGGGCCGCGACGGCATCCGGATTGGCGACCTGGTCGAGATCAACGGCGTCACCGGCGAGGTCGTGGAGCTCGGGATGTTTCACACCGTGCTGCTCGAGACTGGCGACTGGAGCGGATCCGGGTATCCGACGGGACGCCGCGTGACCTTCGCCAACGGATTCGCGATCGAAGGCCACTATTTCAATTTCTCGACGACGGGCCAGTGGATGTGGGACGAGGTCCAGATCGTCGTCCCGGAGAGTCGCGACCCGTATGCGGTTGCCGAGTCGCTGCAAACCGAGGTCGAGGCTGCAACGTCGCAAAGCGCGCAGCAGGCCGAGGCGGAGTGGAAGGGCTCGCGGCGAGCGCCGCATTATACTTCTCTAACAGCAACGCCGGGCGTGCATCTCAAGCCGGTGCCGGGCGGCGTCGAGATCACGGTGCGCTATGTGACGCGCATGGCCGAGCGCGCCGAGGTGCGCGGCCGCCTCTACAGGACCGCGATGCAACTCCTGGGAACGATCGGCTCGGCGCCGCGCTAATCTTTGCGGCGCGGTCGCCGATACTTGTCTGGATGACCGACCGCAATCATCACATTCGCCATTTCGCCGCCGACAATGGCGCGACGCTGTTCGAGCGCGACTTCGGGGTGCTGTGCATCGAAGTGCGCGATATCGTACCGGCGCGGCGCTCGGTCGACGACGTGTGGGGATTCGTGAACACGCTCGAGATGAGCGGGCTCGAATGGGTGTGGGATCACGACTGCTCGAACAACGACGGCGGCCTTCCGACCGTGCTCACGTCGTCCACGCAGGACGGTCTTCTCACCGACATCCTCGATCGGAACGGCGAGCGGCACTGGCGGTCGACCACGCTGGTGGGGGTGGATCAGGGTGCCGCGTACGCCGTCGCGGACCCCACGTCATTTTCGTCGACACTTCGCAACTTCGCGGAGTCCGAGGACGGACCCATTCGCGTCGTCATCTTCCACATCGCGGACATGCGCGAGCAGTACGTCTTCGTGCCGCACGTTCGCGTGGAAGCGGTCGATGCGCTCCTCGTGGCGTTGGGTGTCGATCCGAATGAGGCACCGCGCCGCCGCGAGTATCGCGTCAGCAGCGGCATCACGCTCGAGGCGTTGTATCGAGCGCTGTAATGGGCCGGCCGGCTGCCCTCAGCCGAACTGCCTCTGAAAATGCTCGAAGCGCGAACGCAGCTCGTCGAGCTCGCGGCGCAATTCATCCACGCTCGCCTCGAGCGCGGCCACGCGATCCGGGCGGCGGGCCTCATCGCCGCCGGCATGTTCGGCATGTTCGGCGTGCTCGGCGTGCAGGTCGTCTTCGCTTGCATCGGCTGCTGATTCCGCGGGCGGTCCGCCGAGCAACTGAACGAAGCGCGTCTCTTTCTGGCCCGGCCGGCGCGCCATCTCCGCGACAAGGTCTCGCTTCGACAACTCGGTCAGCGTCGATTCAACGTCGGAGAGCGCAGGGAATTCCGCGAGGCGCGACGTGCGCGTGCGAATCTCGCCCAACGTTTGCGGGCCGCGGAGCATGAGCACACCGAGCACCGCTCGTTCGCGATCGTCGAGATTCAGCTTGTCGGTGAGCAGATGCTGAAACTTCATGACCTTCGAGCCTGCGGGTTGAATGGCCCGAACCAGACCCTCCTGCCGCAGCGCATTGACCGCGTTGCGCACGTCTATTTCGGTCAGCGACATGACGGGGTCGCGATTCGACAACTGATTGCACGCGGCCGTCAGCGCGTTGAGCGACAGCGGATACACATCGGGGGTCGTCGCTTCCTTCTCGAGGAGCGCGCCGAGGATGCGAAGGGGAATTGCGGAGATCTGCATGCAAAAAATTTTGCCTCTCCGCGCCCTCGCAAGTAAGTCCCACCGGACGCTTTGGACGCTTTCAATTCTTTGATGCCCGACTATCTGGCGACCCACCGATTCGGGTGGTAGACTCCCGAGCCGCTACGAAATACAAGACGTCCCACCACATCGAACGCCTGTTGCGCGCGTTGGGAAGAACTCCCTATCGCATCAGCGTTCGATGCACACGAACTTGAACGGCGGCTAACACACGGAGTGCGCGATGGTGCGCGGTTCCCCGACGATTCACGACGGCGTGTCTGCGCACAGCAGTGACACGGCGAAAGTCAGCTCATTGATCCACGAGCTCGTCGCTGATGATCTGGCCCGGCTCGGCTACGACGTGATCGTCATCGCGGTCCGCCGGCACGATCCGGTGCTGACCGCGGAGGCAACGCACGGAAAGGACAGCGCGCGTCTGACGGCGCGCGAGCGCCAGGTCGCTCGCGAGTTGGCGCGTGGACACAGCAATCAGCAGATCGCCGGCGCGCTCGGGTTGAGCGTACACACGGTGCGGCGCCACACCGAACGGGTGCTTCGCAAGCTCGGTGTACGAAGCCGGCACGCGGTGGCCGAGCGGCTTCGCGCCGGTCAACCGATCTAGGCAGTCATCCTGTCACGCCTTTGGCGTCCAGGACGACTGCATACTACGGCGCGGCCGACGCGCCAAACGACGCAAGCTTCCATGCGCCGTTGTCGCGCGTAGCCACCAGCTGGATCGTGGCCGACGACTTGCCGCCGCGCCATTCGAGATCGATTACGAATTCTGTCATGAATCGCTCGCCGGTGACGACCGGCAGCGATGCGACGCGATCGATGCCGGCCGAGAAATCGGCGGCGGTGTGCACCGACTGAATGAGTTGCGTACGGAGCGCGGCATCACCGGCGAGTGCGCCGAGCGCCTCGAGGTCGCGCCACCGGCGTTGATTGCACATGGTGACGAACTGCCGCGTCACGGCGCGTGCATCGTCCAGCGATGCAGTCGCGACGGGCGCGGTGACCGCGGGCGCACTGACGCTCGCCGGGGCCGGATTTGAATTCGCCGGCGCCGCTGACGGTCGCTCCGGTGGCGATGCCGGCGAAGCGGGCGAAGCGGGCGAAGCGGACATGCTGTCGTTCGTCGCGCGCGGTGCCGCGCTGTCTGCCACGTTGTTGTGCGGGGCTGGTGCGGTGTTTGGCGTATTGCCGCTCGCGACGGCGCCCCTCTGCGGCGCAATCGCGTTTGCCGCTTGTGAAATTGGCGCGGCCGATTTCGACGAAGATGCATCGACGTTCGCGGCTTGTTGCGCGACGTCGGGCGACGCACCGGCCCGAGTCGCCCGTGGGCGCGACAATGTCCACGCGATCCCCGCCGCCACAACGACGACCGCCGCGGCCGCGATGGCGACGAAGCGCGGGCGGTTGGACACGGTCGCTGTCGACGAGGTCGTCGTCGTCGACGTCGTCGACGGCGTGGACGTGGACAGCGGCGCGGCCGACGCGACGGGTGCGCCGACCGGGACGGCAACGGGGGCCATCACCGTCACTTCGGTCGCCGGCTTCCGCGCGGGAACGCGAGGCGCCGCGATCGTGCGCGACAGGCTCGCGAGGACGCTCGTCGTATGCTTTTTGTCTTTTATGAACTGTCGAAAGACGGCGTCCGCGCCGCGGAGATCGGCATGGCGCTCCGAGGGCTCCTTGGCCAATGCCCGCATCACATACGCGACGACGTCCGCGGGCAAGTCCGGCCGAAGCGCGCTCAAGTCCGGCGGCGGATCGTTTGCGTGCGCCTGGAGCGTTTCGAGAATCGTTCCGCCGAACGGTCGCTTGCCCGCGAGCAGCTCGAACGCCATGACGCCGAAGGAGTACTGATCCGACGCCGGACTCACGCCGGCGCCGACGCATTGCTCGGGACTCATGTAGGCGACCGTGCCCATCACCACACCCGTGCCGGTGATGCGCGTCCCGCCCTCGCGGCGAGCGATGCCAAAATCCGAAACGACCGCGTGTCCGTCGGCGCCGAGCAGCACGTTGGCCGGCTTCACGTCGCGGTGCACGACGTTGCGATCGTGCGCGTGCTGCAACCCCGCGGCGACTTCGGCGAGCACCTGACCCGCGACCGGCAGCGGAAGCACCGGCTGCTCCTTGATCGCCGCGTCGAGACTGCGCCCGTCGACGTACTGCATCACGATCGCGTGCAGCTCGCCATCGGTGCGCACGCCGTACACCGTTACGACGTTCGGATGCTGCAGCGACGCGACCAGCCGTGCTTCACGGCGAAATCGCTCGGCGAGCTCGGGGCTGTCCGCGATCTCGGGCGGCAGCACCTTGATCGCCACGCGCCGCTCGAGCCCTGGATCGAATGCCGAGTAGACGACGGCCATTCCGCCGCGGCCGATCTCCTTCTCGATGCGATAGTCGGCGCCGAACATCGCGCGCGTGCGCTGCATCAACGGATCGTCGTCGGGCCGCAACTCGGCGCTCATGCCGCATTGCGAGCAGAAGCCGATGCCCGGCGCGATCGTCGCGCCACAGTGCGCGCAGCGGCGCTGAAAGAGCTGCGTGGTATCCGTCACGTCAGTATGGTGTCACGCGGAACCGCGAGTCCGCCAGGGTCGATTGCCCTGGGTTGTCCTGAACCGCGATCGATTACCAGCCGCTGACGCGCGCAGGCTTCACCTGCCACGTCGTTCCGGTACGCGTCGCTTCGGAATGGAACGTGGCGGTGCGATTGCGCGTCGGTCCGGCGGCGGTGACCCAGCGCATTGCCACGCGAAAATCGATCGAGCCGGCTTGATCGGTCACTTGCGGCTGATCGGGATCTACGGAGACGACGCTGAAGTTGTAGCCGTCCTTGACGGTGCCGAGCATGTCGCGCGCCGTCTTGTCGTCGACGAGCAACGAGGAGAGCGTGACGACATTGCGGTTGCGCAGCGCGGCGGCGATGGCGGCCTCGGCATCGCGCAGTGCAGTCACTCCCCCCGCTCGTACCTCTTCGGCGGTTGGCTTCGGTGCGGCGGTCGTCGTCGGCGCCGGCGACGGCGGCACGGCCGCGGGGCGATTCAACTTTGCTGAATCGGCCGCCTTCGCGGCCGCCGACGCATCGGACGCATTCGTCGGCGTATTGGCCGGCGCGTTCGAAGTCTGTTGTCGCGTTACATCGGGAGCGCCCTTCTGCGACGACGCGTTCGGCTGCGCGGGCGTCGATGTGCCCGCGGCGCGGTTGGGTGCCGCGGCGGTGTGTTGTTGCGTCGGGTTGACGATTACGCGCTTTGCGGTGTCGGTCGCCGAGCCGCCGCGCTGTATTGCCGGCGGATTGGTTCCGACGGCGCTCGAGTCCACCGCCGGTTGAGGCGAGGTCGCCGCCGCCGGTGCGCCTGCCTGTTGCGACGACTGCGTGCGAGCGCCGTAGATCTTTGCGGAGATGACGATCGCCCCGACGGCGACGGGCACCGTCGCGGCCAGAAGCACGACGCGCGATCGTCGGCCCGTTGCGCCGACGGATTCCGGCGCGAGCGGTGACGGCGGGACCAAGCCCGCGGGCGCGAGAACGGTGCTGTCGCCGTCACGCTTCGTCGACACCGGCGTGACCGGCGTATTCGCCTCCAGCCGCCGTTTCTCCGATTCACTCGGCGTTGCGAGTCGCATCAGCTCTTCGCGCACGGGATCGTTTTCCGCGACATACACGGCGCCGAGGGCGTCGAGCGCGTCGGACATGCTGGCGAAACGCTGGGCGGGGTCTTTCGAGAGCATGCGCAGGACCGCGGCTTCGAGCTCGGGCGGGCAGTCGGGCACGCGCTCGCGAATGGGATGCGGGACGTCGGCGGTGTGCGCCTGCATCACCACGAAGCGGTTGCCGAGAAACGGCGCGACGCCGGTCAACATTTCGTACGCAACGACGCCGAGCGAATACTGATCGACCGCGGCGGTGATCTCGCGGCCGATGATTTGTTCCGGCGCCATGTACGCGGGCGTGCCGATGATCGCACCCGTCTGCGTGTGCGTGGGCGACTCGGCGACTTTCGCGATTCCGAAATCCGTGACGATGACCATTCCGTCGGTCGCCGACACGAGAATATTCGCCGGCTTCACGTCGCGGTGGGTGACGCCGTTCTTGTGCGCGAACGCCAGTCCGCGGCCCGCTTGCGACAGCACCGCGCGCACGACCGGGATGGGAAGGGCGCCGTTGCGGCGGATGATCGTGTCGAGCGAGCGGCCGTACACGAGGCCCATCACGAAGAAGTCGAGCCCTTCGGCCTCGTAGTCCTGATAGACTTTTGCAATATTAGGATGCTCAAGACGCGCGTTCGTCTGCGCCTCGAACCGGAATCGCCGCACGAGCTCTTCGTCGGTCGCGAGCGTGGGGGACATCACCTTGATCGCGACCATGCGCTTGAGGCGCACCTCGTGCGCGAGAAACACCGCGGCCATGCCGCCGCGGCCAAGCTCGCGAATGATCTCGAACTGACCGGCGGTGGCCTTGCGCAAGCGTTCCGTGACGCTCGCCCACGGACCGCGGCGCGAGGAATCGTCGTCGCTCGAGCCTTCGGTGATGTTGGCCGCGTCCACCGTCGAGCCGCAGCTCGGACACGTCGCATCGCCCGCCGTCAGCGGCCGCGAACAGCTCGTGCAGGTACGCACGAGGGCGCCGCATTCCTGACAAAAGCGGTCCGTCGCCTGCATCGTGTGGCGGCACGCGGAACAGACAGGCAGGGAAGCGTTTAGCGACATTGGCCCCATGTATTCTGAAGTTGGGAGATGGGACATTTGTCCGCAATGACTCGCCCGGTTGAGTGGGTCATGATAACTTCGCGTTCAGGCCTGGAAATCCAATCGTCGCGGAGAATGCATGCGAAAGGTGTGTCTGTCGCTGGGTGTCACGTTGTCTCTCGCGGTGCTTGTTGTGTCATCCGCGTCGGCACAAACGCGCAGTCCGTGGTCGATTCAGGGCTCTGGCCTGTTCGCCGGACTCGGTGGCAGCGCGTACAGCGGCTTGAACGCCGGCCCCGGTCTCGAAGTGCAGATTCGTCACAAGCTCGGCGACGTGTGGTCGCTGGGATGCGGATATCAGATGACGGATCACAACCTCTCGCGGTTCAGCGGGAGCACCACGCTCCAGGGCGCGTTCTGTGAACCTCGGCGCGTGATCGACATCGGCAGCGACCGCATCTTTCCGTACATTGCCGCGCGCGCCGGCCTGCTGCAGCAGAAATTGTCGAGCGGTACCGTGTCGTCGACCGCGACGGGAACGATGTTGAACGGCGGCGCCGGGGTGATGATTCCGTTCGGAAACGCGGCGAGCGATTACCCCACGCTGATCGAGCTGGGCGCAAGTCTTGGCTTCGCGAACTTCGGGAATTTTTCACAGCAGAATTCAGCCACGAACGCGGTGTCGACGGGTACAACGGGGAGTGGCTGGAACTACGTCCTGCGCGCCGGGCTCGCGATCGGTCTGCCCTTTGGAACACAACGCGCGCCGTCGCCGGACCGCGTCGCTCGATAACGGGATTACGGAGTCATGATGAGTTTGCAGCACCGCGTTGCGGTCTCGAGTGTGTTGGCGCTGCTTGCCGCCGGTGTGTCGTGCGGTGGGGGCGGCGCGTGTCCGGTCAGCAATCCGAATTGCGAGTCGCAGACGCAGAACCCGAGCGTGACCGGCGTCACGATCTCCGGTGCGCCAAGTACGGCGATCGCGGTCGGGCAAACGGCGCAGGTAACCGCATCCGTGACCGTGACGGGCGGCGCGGCGCAAACGGTAGCGTGGACGTCGGACAACCCGGCCGTGGCGACGGTGAGCGCGGCCAATCCAACAACTGTAACAGCGATCGCGCCGGGCACGACGAACATCACCGCGCGCTCGACGGTGGACGGAACGAAGTTCGCCACCGCACCGATCACTGTCGCGGGCGTCAGCACCGTGGCGCTCAACGTGACCGCGCCGCAAACGATTCAGATCGGACAGACGACGACACTCACCGCGAACGTCGCGACGTTCGGCGGAGTGGCGAGCACCGTCACGTGGAAGTCGTCGAACACCAACGTCGCGACGGTGACGCCGAGCGGCAACACGGCGTCGGTGAAAGGGCTGGCCTCGGGAACCGCCACGGTGACGGCAACGTCTTCGGTGGATGGCCAGAAGTCGGCGGCACTCGTGTTCACAGTCGTCGCGGCGCAGCCCGTCGCGAACTGGACGCCCGGGAAAGTGGCGATCGTCGGCGGCCCGATGACCGGCGCCGTCACCGGCATGTGGGGCAGCGGCACGTCGAGCGTCTTCGCGGTAACGGACAACGGTGAGATCGCCCACTACGACGGCACGCGGTGGCAGTCGAGTCTCAGCGGAAAGAATCCGTTCAACGGCGTATTTGGAAACAGTGCATCCGACGTGTTCGCCGTGGGGAACGGGAGCCTCTTCCATTTCGACGGAACGAATTGGACGTCGCAAACGATTCCCGTCAGCTCGAAGCTCTTCGCCGTCTGGAGCGCAAGTAGCTCGACGGCATTCGCGGTCGGGCAGAGCGGCACGATCATCCGGCTCACCGGCGGCACGTGGAGCACGATGACGTCTCCGACCGCGCAGGATCTGCATGGCGTATTTGGTTTCGGCGCCTCGGACGTGTACGCCGTCGGAAGCGGCGGCGTGATTCTGCACTTCGACGGTACGACGTGGACGTCGATGAGCTCCGGTACCTCGCAAACGCTACGCGGCGTCTGGGGCACGAGCACCGCGAACGTCTTCGCCGTCGGCGAAGGCGGCACGATTCTACACTTCAACGGCAGCGTGTGGGGGGCCATGTCGAGCGGTACGACTGGCGTCCTCACGGCGGTCAGCGGCGCCGGCACGAGCGACGTCTATGCAACGCTCGCGAACGGATCGTTGCTCACGTTCAACGGCACGTCGTGGGGGCCGTCGGGCATCGCGCTGACCTTCGCGGGCACGCTCAACTATCGCGACTCGGTCCTCGCTGTCTGGGACGCAGGCGCGAGCGTCGCGTTCCTCGGAGGCTCCGAAGGCATGACGGGCATTTACCGTCCGCCCGGCAACTCGCTCGCCGGCATGACGCTGCTGTCGCTCAATCCCACGCTCGAGAGCGTGCAGCAATTCGGCAACGTCGACGTCGTCGTGGGCACGTACGGCACCATTCAACAATTCGACGGCACATCGTGGACGGCGGTGAACTCACCGACGTCCGGTACGCTGCTTGGATTGTCTCCGCCGTTCGCGGTCGGCGCCGGGGGCACGATCCTTCGCTTCAGCGGGAACGCGTGGACCGGCATGACGAGTCCCGTCACCGCCGACCTCAATTCGGTGTGGGCGAACAGCAGCACCGACGCGTTCGCGGTCGGCGGCGGCGGAACGATTCTCCACTTCGACGGCGCCACGTGGACCAAGATGACGTCGAACACCACGGCGCTCCTCCTCGGCGTGTGGTCCAGACCCGACGGCAAATCGGTGTACGCCGTCGGACGAAGCACCATCATGCACTTCGACGGCACGACGTGGTCGGCCATGTCGCTGCCCGTGTCCACGGATATCTCGGCCGTGTGGGCGTTCGCCGATGCGTCCAATCCGACGATATCATCGAACGTGTACGCGGTGGGCTTCGACGGATCGATCCTCGTCAACACGCCGCCGAGCAACGTGTGGACGAAGATGTCGGCGCCGGTGTCGACGCCGCTGTTCTCGATCTGGGGCAACAGCGCGGCCGACATTTACGCCGGTGGCTTCAACGGCACCATCCTCCACTTCGACGGCTCGACCTGGGGCGCGATGACCAGCAACACGACGATCTCGATCTCGGGCATCGGCGGGTCGTTCTCGACGGGGATCTTCGCCGTCGGCCAGGCGGGAACCGCGGTGCGCGGGACGCCGCCGGCGAGCGTGGTGAGTCAAAAAAACAGTGTCGTCCTGAGGAAGCGAAGCGACCGAATCGGGATGACTCCTCCAGCGCCTAGGTCAATTGCCCCATAGGTAGTTCGCGCCGCACGTCTTAGCGTAGCGAATGAGAATCCTTGCATGACAACGCGCGCGGCGTTGCCGGCCGGCGGTCTCACATAGGTTCACATAGGTCATCGGCCATCTTGCGAGTGGTTTTCCGCAATGGCACACTTGCGCGCCATTCGCGGAAGCACGTCGGCGCACCTCAATTCGAGACTGACTTGATGCACATTTGGCGACGGAGTCGAATTGCGCGCCAGTGGGTTCGATCGATCATCGCACCCATCGCCTGTACGGCGCTGGTGTCCGCGTGGATCGGCGCGTCCAGCCGGACGTCGTCGGCGAAGACCGTCCGACATGTCCGACGAGTCCAGCAGGACCGGCAGGTCCAGCAAGGCGGCGACCCGCACGCGGCCGTCTTCGCCGAGTCGGAGTATCCGTCCGCGTCGCAGTGCGCGTCGTGCCATCAACAGATCTACCAGGAGTGGGCGAGCAGCAATCACGCGTACGCGTCGACCTCGCCCGTCTTTCACAAATTCGAACAGCGCATCAACGATCTGTCACACGGCACGATCGGATACTTCTGCATGCGCTGCCACGCCGCGGTCGGCACCACGCTCAACGAGCGCCGCGATCTGCCGCTCACCGAGCGGTCGCAGGTGTCGCGCGAAGGCGTGACGTGCGTGACGTGCCACCGTGTGTCGGAGCGGTTTGGCCGCGTCAACGGCGAACGGCGCATGGAGCCGGGCAACATCAACGCGCCGGTCTATGGTCCCACGGGCGGTTCAGGACTGGCGCCCGTGTTGGCCGACAAGGGTCACTACGCCGTCAAGACGAGTGCGAGCGAGACAGGCCCGGGTCAGAACATTCACTCGGCCGCGATCAAATTCGACCAGCTCGACAAGAGCTCATTCTGCGTGTCGTGTCACCAGGTGGCCGTCCAACCGGGCATCAAGCTCGAGGTGGTGTGGGATCAGTACCGCGCGTCACCGGCAGCGAAGCAGGGCGTCACGTGTCAGGATTGCCACATGGGCAAGACGCCGGGCGTGGCCGACGGCTATGCGACAGGACCTGCCGCGATCGTCAATGGCATTCCGATCAATCCCACGCGCAGGCACACGAACCATTCGTTCTTTGGCCCAGGATATCCGACCGCGCATCCCGGACTCTTTCCGCACAATCCAAACGCGCAGCGCTGGACGGCCGATCAGTGGCTCAAGTTCGACTATCGCGCCGGCTGGGGCACGGATGCGTTCGAGAACAAGGTGACACCGCAGACCAGGTTCCCTAAGGACTGGGCGGAAGCGGACGATCGCTATGACGCGCGCAAGATCATCGATGCCAACCTTGCCTCGCTCGAGAAGAAGCGCGAGCTGCGTCGCGAAGTGATGGAGCATGGATCGCACATCGACGGGCCGTTCTTCAGCAGTGATCTGCGCGCCGGACAGTCGCTGCATTTCCGGTATCGCGTCTCGAACATCAATCCGGGACACAACCTGCCGTCAGGATCGCTTGGCGCGCAGCCGGAGCTGTGGCTCAACGTCGCGTTGATCGATCCCGACGGAAAGCGCGTGTGGGAGTCGGGCTATCTCGACAGCAACGGCGACATGGCCGACGAGCACTCGCTCGACGTGCGGGCCGGTAAGGTTCCGTACGACAAGCAGCTCTTCAACCTGCAGACGAAGTTCCTGACGACGGACGTCAAGGGCACCGACCGCGAGATGTATCTCCCGATCAATCTCGACATCGATCAACTTCCGTTCATACGTCCGGGCGGGCAGCCGATCACCGTGATGAACCACCCGCCGTTCATCCGCATGGAAGCACGCTCGTTGCCGCCGCTCAGCTCGCGCGACGCCGAGTACACGGTGCCGGCCGATGCGATGCGGAAGCCCGGCACGTACAAGCTCGCCGTGCGCATGCGCAGCCGTGCGGAGCCGATCTACTTCATGAAGTTCATCGGATCGACCAAGGAGATGGAGCGCACGATGAACGAATGGATGGTCGATCTGCATCCGTACACCGTCACGTTCACGGTTCGCTAATGACGCGCCGACTCTCGTCGTGGCCGATCGCCGCGCTGGTGGTGATGCTGTTGAGCGCCGGCCTGCCGTGCGCCGCGGCGGCGCAGCAGAGCACATCGAGCGCGCGTCCCGACAGCGCGCACATGGATCCGCGCGCGCAGCCCGCGACGCACGATCGCTCGGTCTTCGCGGCCGATCCGAACTACGGCAATCCCGCCTACGACTATCAGGCGCAGCTCGACATCTATGGCGCGAAGCATCTCAACTCGACGCAGCGTCCGCTGCTCGAGCTGGGACGCGAGCTCTATCAGAGCGGTCCGTTCTCGCCCGCGCCGACGTTCCTGGGCTCGCACAACATCGTCATTCCGCAACTGCTCGTGTACGGCGACTTCCGTTCGGCGGCGGGAGGTTCCGACGCGGGCACGCAGATCAGCCGGTGGGGAAACCGGCTGAACCTCGACGTCGATCTCAAGATCACGGCGACCGAACGCTTTCACGCGTTGTTTCGTCCGTTCGAGGACAAAGGTCAGTTCACGGGCGCGACGTTCAGCGGCGACTCGACGGGCTTCAAGGGCCACTACAACGGCGATCCCGCGGCGCTGTTCTTCGAGGGCGACTTGGGCGCGATCGTCGGCGGTCTGACCGGCCATGACTCACCGTTCGACCTGCCGATCTCCGCCGGCCGCATGCCGCTGTTGTTTCACAACGGCATCTGGCTGCAGGACGCGTTCAGCGGCGCGGCGTTCGCGATTCCAGCGCGCAACTCCGGCTCGCTCGACTGGTCGAACTTCGACGGGAGCTTCTTTTACGGCGGCCGCGACGTCTCGAACTCGTTCGTCGGCAATGGGAAGGATCACGGGCAGATCTTCGGGACGAACACGTTCATCGACGCCTATCACGGCTATGTGGAGGCGGGCTACGCGTACATCGCCGGCGGCGACGTGACGCAGCCGGACTTTCATTCGGTGGCGCTGTCGTTCACGCGGCGTTGGGGCGGCATCGTGTCGAATTCGGTACGGTACATCGGCGCGTTCAGCCAAGGTGTACCGACGGGCATCGTCACGCCGGCGGGGACGGCTGTGAATCCGACACCGAACGGCCATCTCTTTCTGATGGAGAATTCGTTCATCACGTCGCACGAGGCGACCGTCGTGCCGTATCTCAACTTGTTCTTCGGCATCGACAATCCGGTGTCGGCGGCGCGCGACCCTGGTGCGGGCGGCATTCTCACGAACACGGGCATCAATTTCGAGACGGACGCGATCACGGCGTTCCCCGCGCTCGACGCCACGGGACGCAACTCGACCGGCGGCGCGCTCGGCCTCGAGCTCCTGGGCTCACAGCTCGATCGTCAAGTGGTATTTGAAGTCGCGACGGCGTATCCACATCAGACGAGCGCCGAGATGCCCGGCGGGCAGTACGCGTTCGGCATTCGCGCGCAGAAGGTGTTGAATCGCGCGATGATCTTTCGCGTCGATGGTATTGCCGGTAAGCGAACGGGCCTGCCCGACGTGCGCGGGATTCGCGCCGAGCTCCGCACGAAGTTCTGAGCGGTGGTGAGCCAGTGAGGAGCCAGTGAGGGTTGGCCGGCTCGCCGGATGGGCTGCTACCTGCGCCGCCTCGGGGTTGGTCATCGCCGCGGTCTCGCTGTTTGGTCAGCAGCCCGGCCCGAGCTACAAGAGCTCGCCGTTCCTGCGCATCGATCCGGACAAGGTCGTGATCACCGACGCGTCGGGGCAGAAACCCTGCGCCGACTGTCACCGCAATGAATGGCAGGTGTGGAAGGATACGCGTCATGCGCAGATGTACGACTCACTCACTCGAATGGCGTCGGCCAAGCAGTACATGCAGGCATTGGGGCTGCGCACCACCAAGCGGCAGGACGCGATCTGCATGCGTTGCCACTACACGGTGGGACCGGATCGCACGGCGATCGCCGGCGTGTCGTGCGAATCGTGTCATGGCGCGGCGCGCGACTGGATCAACGTTCACAACAAGTTCGCGCCCGGCGTGCGTGACCGGACGCAGGAAAGCCCGGTGCAGCACGAGCAGCGCGTCGCGGCGAGCCGCGCCGGCGGGATGCTGCGCCCGTCCACGGACATTTATGCCGTAGCGGCGAACTGTTTCGAGTGCCACACTGTTCCGATGGAGATCGTCGTCAACAAGGCCGGCCACTCGTCGGGCACGCGGTCGTTCGATCTCGTGTCGATGATCGACTCCATTCGTCACAATTTTCTAAATCCCGGCGGGCCGGTGGTGAATCGCCCGAACACGCCGGAGCAGAAGCGCGTGCTGTTCGTGATCGGCCGCATGCTGGCGTACGAGTACGCGCTGCGCGGCATGTCGACGGCGACGGTGGACAGCACCTATTCCGATGCGATGAACGTCCGCGCGAAGCGCGCGTTCACCGATTTGCAAACGATGAACGCGGCGCAGCACCTGCCGGCCGTTGACAGCGTGATGATGATCGCGCGAAAGGTGAAGCTGGTGCCGAACAATCGCGCGGAGCTGGAGCATGCGGCGGATCAGATTCGCGAGATCGGGCAGCGATTCGCGTCGGGCACGAATGGATCGACGTTGGCGGCGCTCGACCCGGTGATCTCGGGGCATCCTGTCGCGGCGCCAGTGGAACAGGCGCCCGTTGCGGCGACGCCGCCTGCGGCGAGTGCTCCCGCAACGGGTGCCGGCGTCCCGGCGACGGCGCGTGGATCGAAAGGCGCGACGCCGCAACGCACAACCGCTGCGTCGACGGCGCCGGCATCGGCTCCCGCGCCGGCGGCCGCGCCGCCCGCGCACGTCGAGCTTCCCGGTCGCATTCGCAATCGTCCTGAGTGGTTCAACGCCAGCGGCCGCAGCGGATATTTGGGCGTCGACGCCTGCGCGCGCTGCCACGGCAAGGCGATGGGCTGGTGGAATCGCGACCCGCACAGCGAGAGCGCGTCGAAGCATTTGCTCGGTGAGGATCCGAAGGCGCGCCGCATCGCCGACACATATGGTATAGGCGCCGCCGGCATGGCTCGCCCCGACAACATGTGCATGAGCTGCCATGCGACGGTCGACGAAGGCCGGAAAGTGCAGATCGAGACCGGTGTGAGTTGCGAGAGTTGTCACGGGGCCGCGAGCGGGTGGAAAGATTCGCACCAGAAGGGCAACAACCCGCAGCCCGGCATGAGGAACCTGAAACAGGCGGCCGATCGGGCGCAGACGTGTTCAGGCTGCCATCGCATCACGGACGAGCGCCTGATCGCGGCGGGGCATACGACCGGCGCGAATTATGACTTTGCTAAAGCCAACGAGAAGATCAAGCATTGGCCCGATGCGAAGGCCGATCAATTCCGTGCCGAGCATGGTGGCGCGGCGTATCAGGATGTGCCGGCGGCGGCGCTGACGGCGGCGTTTGCGGCGGCGGTGCAAAGCCGGCCAATTCCGAAAGTGGCGGTTGCTGCGGCGCCGACTCCGCCCCCCGTGCCGGCATCTATCTCGGCGCGTTCGCCGGCCGAAGTTTCGCCGTCCGCCGCCGACACCCCGTCGCCCACCGCCGACGCCCATACGCCCATACGCCCATACGCCCATACGCCCAAACAGGCCCCCACCCTCCCCTCGCGCATTCCCCCCAGCACCCGCAGCACGCCGGTCACACTCGATCTGCCGCCGCTGCCGCCGACGGCTCACATGACCACCGAAGATCTGCTGCTTCTCGTGAAGAAACGCATCGAACGAATTCAGGCCGCGATCGCGGGCCGCAACTGATGGCGATGATGTATGTCTGAAACGATCGTGATGATGGCGCGCCAATTCGACGACCGCTGGTCGTCGCTCACCGCGCGCCCTGGACTCGCCGAGCTCTCGAGCTTGCGGCGCCCCGACCAGCTGCGGCAAATCGATCTGCTGCGCGAGTTCGACGACGATTTTCTGCGCGATATCAGTCCCGATCTCGCGATCGCGACCTGGGAGCCGCAAGCGACGCTGTTCAAAGCGGGGACGTATCTCGACGTTGCGTTCTATGTGTTGGACGGCACCGTCGATCTCGAGCTCCAGGTAGGTGACGCGCACCGCCCGATCTTCGCCACGCGCAGCGTCCCGCTTGCGACGGAAGATTTCAATCTCGCCCCCGGCGAGTCGCTGCGGATTGGTGCGGGCGACGTGTTCGGCGAGATCGGTGCGATGAACGGTTGGCCACAAGCCGTCACGGCACACACCGCAACCCGTTGTACGCTGCTTCAGATTCGCCTGCCCGCGTTGCGAAAACTCAAGCGCAAGTCGAAGGCGCTCAAACAGCGCATGGATCAGGTCTATCGCGAGCGGACGCTGCGACAGCATCTGCGCAGTACACCGGTCCTCCAAGGTCTTGCGCCCGAGCTGATCGACGCGCTCGCCGCGCACGTCGAGCTGGTATCGTGCCAGCCAGGCGACGTCGTCGCGCGCGAGGGATCGCCGGTCGAGCACCTCATTCTCGTGCGATCGGGCTCGCTGCGCATGTCGCAGGCGATTGGCACCGGCGAGATCGCGGTCTCCTACGTGAGTAAGGGCTCGACCGTCGGCGAGTCCGAGCTGCTCGTCGACGAGATGGCGACGTGGGAAGTGACGGCGACGTCGGTCGGCTACTCCGAGCTCGTGCGCATTCCGCGCGAAGACTTCCTGCGCGTGCTCAAGCGCGCGCCGGAGCTGGAGAAGCGCCTGTGGGCGATCGCCGGCGAGCGCATCAAGGAAATAGCGTCGCGGCGCGCGCACCTGGACCGCGCCGACCTGCTCGACTTCAGTCTCGCGAAAGGGCTCACACAAGCGAACAGCGTGCTCGTGATCGATCTCGAGACGTGCACGCGGTGCGACGACTGCGTGCGCGGCTGCGCGAGTACGCACGGCGGCACGCCGCGCTTCGTGCGCGAAGGCGAGGTCCATGAGGGTTTTCTCATTGCGCGGTCGTGCTATCACTGCCAGGACCCAACGTGCCTCGTGGGCTGCCCGACGGGCGCGATCAGCCGCACCAACATCGGCGACACAGTGGCGATCGACCCAGCGGTCTGTATCGGCTGCGGCTCGTGCGCCGAGAATTGCCAGTACGACTCGATCGTCATTCACGACCTTGGTGTCACGTGGGGACCGGATGCGATGCCGCGCCATTTGCGCGGACAGCCGCGCAGCGTCGCGAGCAAATGCGATCTCTGTCGCGAGGCGCCGGAAGGTCCCGCGTGTGTATCGAGCTGTCCGCACGGCGCCGCGATTCGCGTCGCCGGCGCCGAAGAGTTCGACGTGCTGATTCAGACCAAGCGCCGCCGGCAGTTGCCGCTGGTGCCGGCGTGACGACACCGCTGCCCGTCCTCGTCTTCGGCATTGGCGCCGCGATCTCCATGGCGGCGGTGATGGCGTATTCGGCGCGACGGTCGCGGCCACAGGTGCGCAAGCTCGGTCCCGCACGAACGTACTACCGCGTCCATGTCTGGGGCGGGCTGCTGTTCCTCGCGCTGCTCATCCTCCACATGAGCTTTCACCTGCCGCGCTCGGGATTTGGATTCATCCTCTGGGCCGCGAGCATCTGGGTGGTCGTCACCGGCACGCTCGGCTGGTTTCTCCAATGGCTCGTGCCCAAGGTGTTGACGCCCGCCTCGTCGTTCGAGGTCAACTACGAGCGCATTCCCGAATTCGTCAACGAGCTTCGCGGGCGGGCCGAAGAGGTCGTGGCGCGCGCGGAACCGCGCATCCAGAGCTATTACAGCCAACAGATGGCGAGCGAGCTCGCCGCGCCGCGCATGTCCGCGGCATCCCTGTTCGCGGGCGCGCGCGGCCGCTCGACCGGCGGCGTCGATCTGTTGCGGCGCACGCTATCGCCGGGAGATGCGGCTGTCCTCGATTCGTTGTGTCAAATCCAAAACTCCAAACGCGAGGTCGACGCGCACTACACGCTGCAGCGCGTGTTGCGCGGTTGGCTGACGATTCATTTGCCCGTTGCGATCGCGCTCGTCGGACTCGTCGTGCTGCACATCTTCTTCGTCGTGTACTTCTGATCGGATCGCACCGTGGCTGAGATTCCCCCAAACAACCGGCGGTTCGACAAGGGCTTTTTCACGCGCGAGCGATTCGCCGTCGCGGCGAAGTACCTCGCGATGCCGAATCGCGCGCGCTTGTTCAAGTACGGGGGTATCGCCGCGCTCGCGCTTGCGCTCGTCTTTCTCGCCGACGCCTTCATCGGCCGCGCGTCGTTCATCGCCGGCCCGCTCTCGGCGAGGCACGCGTTGTTCGCGAAGAACTGCTCGTCGTGCCACACGGCGGCGCACGGCGCGCCGAACGCCAACTGCCAGAGCTGCCATCAGAAGTCAGCCGGCGAACGCCAGGTCTACGGATTCGCCAAGCACTATCAATATCGCTCGGCCGACGTCGATCGCTCGTCGCCGCACAGTCAGGAGATGACGTGCGGTACGTGTCATCGCGAGCATCAGGGCCGTCAGAACACTCTGCAGAACGTGGCCGACAACAAATGCGTCGGCTGTCACGACATGCGCTCGTTCCACAGCGGGCATCCGGAGTTCGAGTTCGCGCGGAAGAAGATTCCGAATCCGTCGAACCTCACGTTTCAGCACATACTGCACGTGCGCGAGGTGATGAAGGAGCAGAAGCTGTCGAACGCCGAGAACGCGTGTCTCTCGTGTCACACGCCGAAACCGGACGGCCGTACGTTCCAGCCGCTGTCGTACGCCAAGGCGTGCGACCGATGTCATTTGGGCGAGACCGAGTCGACGCCGTACATGCCGTTGAAGAGCGGCGGTCGGCCCGGCGTCGCGACGCTTGCCGAGATTCGCAAGAGTGCGTCGCCGGGCACGCAGTGGGCCGAGTATTGGAACGCCGACGAGTTCAGCGAGCAGGGTGGGGCGGTGAAGAAGCGGATCGTCTATCACGCCGACCCGTGGGTGCTCTACAACCTCCAGCAAATTCGGCATCAGCTGTATCCTGGCGCCGAGCTCGCGGATCTCATCAACACCACGGCGGAGCTTCCGCCCGAGCAGGCACGCACGCTCTACGAAGAAGCGACGGGCACGCTACAGAAGCAGATCGAATCGCTGCGCGGCAACCAGTCGCCTGATGTGCAGAACGAGGTGTCGTCGCTGACGCAGGTTCTCAAGCTGATTCAACAGCGCATCGACGAGCCGTATGCCCCGCTCGACGAAACGAAGTTCGCGGTGACGAACGGCGATCGATCGGGTGCCGATGAACGCGCGTATGCGCCGGTGATCGATTCGCTCACCAAACCGTGCCAGCTCTGTCACACGGTACAGAAGGCGACGATTCGCCGTGTGAAGACGGATTTGCGGACGATGGTGCGCGCGGAGTTCGATCACCGCGCGCACGTGCTGCACGCCAAGTGTCTCGACTGCCACAATGTGATACCGTTCCGGCAGTACCTTGGCACCGACGACAAGCCGGCGCCGAGCCAGGACAATGCGCAAATTGTGAATTTGCCGACGATCGAAAAGTGCCAATCCTGTCATACGAGCAAGGCGGCGCCGGCAACGTGCACAACCTGTCACCTCTTTCATCCGGACCGAGAGCATTGGGCGAGCCTGACGCGGTAGACGACGCGCGAGCGCTGCTCGTGTGCAAGAGCGGCGACCTGGCCGGCACGAGATTCGAGATCGGGCGTGACGCGCTCATCGGTCGCGACGAGCGCGGGCGCGTGCAGGTCGTGAGTGGATCGCAGCGGGTGGCGGAATCGTTCGCGCGGATTTCCCATCGCGACGGACGGTACACGCTCGAGAGCACCACGGCCGGCGCCGTTCGTGTCGACGGCAATCCGGCGCATGGCGCTGTCGTGCTCGATCGGCGGCATCTGATAGCGCTGCCCGATGGAACGGAGCTCGTGTACAGCGTCACGCCGCCCGCGGCGCGGCCACAAGCACCCGCCAGCTCACCCGCGAGCGCACCCGCGAGCTCGCCCCCGCCGTCGCAGCGTCGCGAACCGACGGTCGAAGCCCCGCTCGAGACGATGGTCGAATCCGCGTGGGGGGGCGTGCCCGAGCTCAAGCGCCGGCCCAACACGCCCGCCGCACAAGCGCCAGGTCAGCAACCTCCCGAGCGCATCATCACGGCGCCGCGCTCGAAGCAGGTGTCGGACGATCCGCCGGGCGGCACCATGGTCGACGCGAACCTGGGCGCGCTGCCGCCGCTCGTCCGCAAACCGGCGCCGCGCCCGCCGGCGAACGAACCGCCGGCAACGCACAGCACCGGCGACGACGACATCGGAACGCGCGTGTTCGAGCCGCCCAAGCCCGCGGTCGCCTACGAGGTCGTCGTCAAGGTGCCCGATCAGGAAACTCTAACGTACCCGCTCAAACACGGCGAGAACATCATTGGCCGCAGCAGCGAGTGCGACATCCAGCTCGCGGACCCGAACAAGTGGCTCTCGCGCAAGCACGCGATGGTTCGCGTGTCCAACGATCTCGTCGAGCTGATGGATCTCAACGGCATGAACGGAACGTACCTGAACGGTGCGCGCATCACCAACGCGGTCCTTGTTCCGGGCACCTCGTTCTACCTCGGCCCCAACGTGGAGCTCACGCTCCGTCAACGATGAGCTCTGCCTCTTCCACCAGCGCGCCCGAGTCGACGGCGCATCGCATGTCGCTCGCGCAGACCGACGTGCTCGACATGCTCATCGTCGGCGGCGGACCCGCCGGCACCTCGGCCGCGTTTCGCGCGCGCGAGCTGGGTCTGCGCGCGCTGCTGATCGACTTCGACGACATCCTCAAGCGCATTCGCGATTATCCCAAGGACAAGTTGATCCTTCCGGATTTCGGCGGCGGCGATCGCATGGCGTTCCCCGCCGGCGACAAATGCGTCAGCGCGCTGCAATTCGAGCCGATCGACAAGGACGACATGTGCGCGCGCTGGAAAGGATTGTACGACGAATTCCAGATTCCCGCGCGCACGGGCCTCGAGCTCCAGAGCGCCGAGCGGGAAGATGACGCGTGGAAGATCACCACGTGGGATCACAAGGCGGGCGCGGCGCAGGTGTATCGCGCGCGACACGTCGTGCTGGCAATCGGACGCGGCGTACCGCGCCGGCTCGATCTGTCGGGGAACACCGAGGGCATTCGCTATCGCCTCGACGATCCCGCCAACTACTGCGGAAGCCCGGTCCTCGTCGTCGGCGGCGGCACCTCGGCCGCCGAGGCGGTGCTGGGTATTTCGGCCGCGAAGATCGCGGCCGGTGATTCGTGCGGCGTGTACTGGTCGTTTCGGGGCACGCGCATGCCGCGCGTCTCGAAGGCGCTGGCCGAGCAGTTCTTCGAGGCGTACATCGGCAACGGCAACATTCGCAGTTTGCCGGACAGCGAGCCCGTGTCGGTGGTGGTTGGTCCCGATCGCGAAGAGGTGATCTCGGTGCGGATCGACCGCAAGACCGCGAACGATCGGCCGGCGGAAACGGTGCATCTAGAATTCTCTAAAGGGCAGTGCATCGCGTGCATCGGCGAAGACATTCCGGAAAAGCTCCTGAGCACGCTCGGCATCTCGATGGTCGCCGTGGGCGCGCAGGGCAAGAAGATGATGGCCGTGACGCCGCTGCTCGAGACGCAGCAGCCGAACATGTATCTCATCGGCGACCTCCTGAGCCAGTCGTATCTCGAGACCGACGATTTCGCCGCGCCGCCCGAGACGTTTCGCCAGGTGAAGCATCGCGGCAACATCAAGACCTCGCTGCGCGACGGTGTGTTCGTGGCCGAAGTGATTCGCCAGCGCCTCGACGGCAAATCGGTCGTGCAGGTGGAAGTCGGCGACGCGCCGTCGAACGCCGCGCCGAAGGATCCGCGCGCGAGCAGTGTCAGCTTGGGTCTCAACGGGGTGCCGCTATCGCCGGAGACGGAGGCGCGCTCGCCGGCCGACGCGACGCCCGCGGACACGGCGGGACGTTTGGTGCTGGTGACGCCCGCGGGCATCGAGGCCGAGGAGTTTCGGCTCAAACCGGAAGGCGCGACGACGATCGGCCGCGTCGACTGCGACATCACGTTCGCGAACGACGTCACGATGTCGGCGGCGCATGCATCGATCTCGCGCGTCGACGACGACTATTTCCTGCGGGACGACGGCAGCCGCGCCGGCACCTATTTACGCGTACGACCCGAACATCCGATGACCGTGCGCGACGGCGATCTCATTCGCGCGGGGCGGCAGATTCTCTTCGTCACGCAGCCGTCACGCGGCGAGCCGCCGCAGGTCGAGCACTTCGATGCCGGCGGCGTGCAGGTCGGACAATATCCGCTGACGGGAACGACCGTGTTCGGCCGGTCGGGCGGAAGCCATCAACCGGACGTCGTGCTCGACGACAACGATCCCACGCTGTCGCGGCATCACCTGTCGTTCGTCGTCGATGCTGACGGCATCACCGTGAACGACTTCAACAGCCGCAACGGCACGTACGTGAAGGTCGAGAACCGGCGCAAGCTCGAGCAGGGCGACATCATTCGCGTCGGGATGCAGCACCTGTCCGTGCAGTTGCGCGAGGATCTGCACGAGAAGAAGAGCTCCGCGCCGGCGGGCGGAGGCCCATCGACCGCCACGGCGGCCGACGTTGCGCAAGTGCCGCCGGCGATTGTCGAGCCGCACGCGGCCGCCGCCGGACCGCAGATTTCGTTCGCGGGACAGAACAAGTCGGGGCCGATCGATCCGTCGAAGACGCTCCTCGAGTGGGCCGATGCCAACGACGTGCAAATCGACTACGAGTGCTGGGCCGGCATGTGCGGCTGCGACGCGATTCGCGTCGTCTCGGGCGCGGAGCATCTCACGCCCGTCACCGAGAAGGAGATCAAGACGCTGAAGCGGCGCGGGCTCGAGGCCGGTCCGTGCCGCCTGGCGTGCATGACGCGGGCGAACGGGCCGGTGGTGGTCGAAGTGGTCGAGTAATTAGAGAATCGTCACGGCAGCGCGACGGGTACGGGCACCAGCGACGATCCGCTCGTCCCGTCGCCAATCTGCCCGTTCAGATTCGTTCCCCAGCAAAATGCGGCGTCCGATGCGGTCCACGCGCACGTGTGCCCGGATCCCGCGCTCACGTCGACGAAGACGGCGGTGCTCGCAATGGGCGTTGGCGACGAGCGATCGGTGGTCGTCCCGTCTCCAAGCTCGCCGAGCGCATTCGATCCCCAGCAGTACACCGTGCCGGTCAGCGAAACAGCGCACGTGTGCGAGTCGCCGACCGAAATCTTGCTGAACGCGATCACGCCGGCCACGACGGACGGTGACGTGACTGACGTCGTACTCGTGGCGCCGTTGCCAAGCTGACCGAAGGTATTCTGTCCCCAGCAGGCCGCCGTTCCGCTGGTCGTGAGCCCGCACGTGTGTACCTGGCCGGCTGAGACGGTTTCCCACAGAATCCCACCCGCCACCAGCGACGGCGACGGCGTGACTCCCGAGGACGTCGAGCGATTGCCGAGCTGGCCGGTGTTGTTCGTACCCCAGCACAGCGCCTTGCCGCTCCCGGTGACCGCGCAGGCGCCACCGGCCCGCACCGAGACGGTCGTGAACGTATCGGTGCTCGCGATCGGCGTGGGCGTGGTGCGGCTCGTCGTCGTCCCATCGCCGACCTGGCCGAAGCGATTCGATCCCCAGCAAAGGATGCCGCCGGTCGTCGTGACGCCGCACGCGTCCGGGCCAAGGCTCGAGCCGCCGCCGTTGACTGACACGCTCCTGAACTTCGCGCTGCTGGCAACCTTCGTCGGCGGCGACGTGAGCGCCGACGTCAGGGTACCAATGCCGAGCGCCGCGGTCATGGCGCCCCAGCAATCCACGCTGCCGTCCGTCGCGACAGCGCAACTTTCCGACGCTGACGTCGCGATGCTCGAGAACGTCGCGCTGACGGCGACGTTCTGCGGCGCCGAATGCGGCAGCAGTGTGTTGTCGCCAAGTGCGCCGGAGCCGTTCGTTCCCCAGCACGCGGCGGTGCCGCCGACACGAATCCCGCACGTGTCGCCGGTCCCCGCGCTGAGGTTGATGAACTGTCCCGCGACTGGCGTCGGGTTCGCGCGCACCGTGTTCGATGGAGCGACCAGCGCGTTTTGCCCCCAACAGAAGGGTGTTCCGCCGACGGCCAGCCCGCATCCGCCCTCGTTGTCGATATCAAAGAACGTGAATCGCTGGCCGCCCGCAACGGGCGTGGGCACGCTGTGATTCGTGAGTGTGCCGTCACCGAGCTGTGCACGCACGTTGCTGCCCCAGCAATAGAGCACGCCGCTCGTGTCGAGCGCACACGTCGTACCTTCGCCGTTGCCGTTGTGCGCGGCCTGAATCTGCGTGAAGGTGTGTCCGCCCGAGACGAGCGTCGGCACGAGTCGCTGCGTCGTCGTGCCGTCGCCGAGCTCGCCGCTGTCGTTGAGTCCCCAGCAGTACGCTTCGCCCGCGTTCGTGAGCGCGCACGTGTGCGCGTTGCCGCCCGTGATCGAGACGAACGCCTTGCCGCCGGTGACGGCGACGGGCGTGTTGCGTTGGATCGTCGTTCCGTCGCCGACGTCGCCATTGACGTTGTCGCCCCAGCAGAACGCGGCGCCGGCGCTCGTGATGCCGCAGGCATGCGCTTGGCCGGCGCCGATCGCGACGAACTGCTGGCCGCCGCTCACCGGCGTAGGCGTCGCACGATTCGTCGTATCCCCGTCGCCAAGCCCGCCCTCGAACCCCGCGCCCCAACAGTAGGCGGCGCCGCTGCCGGTCAGCGCGCAGAACAATTCCGGCGCGGCAACGATCGACTTGAAGTGGAGGCCCCCGGCGACAGGTGTCGGCGTCGCGACGTTTGCGCGAGCCGACGATCCATTGCCGATCTCGCCGACGAAGTTGAGTCCCCAACAGGCCGCGGTGCTGTCGACGCTCAGCCCGCACGTTGCCTCGAATCCCCCGGCGAGTGAGATGAACCGCACACCGCCGGCCACGGGGACCGGCGCCGTGCGTGTCTGCGTGGTGCCGTCGCCAAGTTGCCCGTTCGAGTTGCCGCCCCAGCAGTACGTGACGCCGAGGCGAATGGCGCACGCGTTGATGTCGTTCACCGACAGGGGTTGTCGTGGCGCGAAGAGCGATACGGGCGTCGTCGTGACGCTGCTGCCCGGCGTCGCCGCGATCGCGGTCAGTGTCTGCCGGTCGATGACGGTGCCCGAGGCGTCGAGCAGCGTCGTCGCGACGTCGAGCGTGCAGTGCGCCCCGCCCGAGTGATGCGGATCGGCGAGGCACGGCGCGAGATCGATCGTGAAACTATGATCGAGCGTCGCGGGACCGGTCTGACCTGCCGGCACCGAGATCAGCGCACTGTCGAGGAGGACGGCGGCCGACGAGTCACGCTCATACGAGATCTTGAATGCCACCGAACGCGTCTCGGCGGCGACGCGGGCGAAGTTCGCGACGATCGTGAAGCGCGACGATCGCGCGATGGGGCTCGTGGGATCGCCGTGGTCGATACAGGCGGCGAGGAGCGCGACGCAGAATGTCGCGCTCCTCGTGATGGCCGTGCGCCGGTGCGCGCTCATGCTCGCTTCGTTATGGATTGTTGATGGTGATGTTCACGGGCGTCGAGGCACAGCCGGCGGTAGCCACTGCTGACGAACCCGGCACAAAGTCCCAGATGGACGCCGACAAGAGGTAGGTGCCGTTCGGAAGCGTTCGCGTGTTGATGCGCGACGTTACCTGACTCGTGGACCCGGCCGCGATGAACGGACTCTGTGTCAACGGGGAACCGGCTGCAGCCTGAATCGTCACATTCGCCGATCGCACGCCGGGCTGCGTGACGGCCGCCCCACCGATCACGACGTCGATCGAATCCCTGACTGCGCCGAGATTCGTCGGGATACCCGTTACCGCATTGTTGATCGAGACGATCGTCGGAAATCCGCACACGAACACGCTCGACGTTGCCGACACCGTCGGCGTCGACGCCGACTGCGCCGTCACGGTCGTCGTTCCGAATCCGCGTCCCGTGAGCGCGCCGGTCGAGGTCACCGTGGCGATCGACGAATTCGCCGTCGACCACACGAGAGTGGTATCGGCCCCGGGGTCGAACACCAAAGTCGCCGTGAGATTCTTGGTGACGTCGCCGCTCACCTTCATCCCGAGCGGAATGTCCGGGCCTTGTTTGATCACGATGCTCTTGACCGCCGCGGCGATGACAGTGACCGTCCCGGACCCGCTCTTCGACGCATCCGCCACCGACGTCGCCGTGATCGTCGCCGTGCCTGCCGCGACTCCCGTCACCACGCCGGTGCCGCTCACCGTCGCGACGCCCGCATTCGACGACGACCATTTCACCGACCGATCGACCCCCGTGTCGGCGTCGACGACGGCCGAGAAGGCAGTCGTTCCGCCGACTTGAATCGACGTGCTCGATGGCGTCACGATCACACTGCGGACCACTTTCGGCGAGCCGACCGACACCTGTGCCGTCGCGGTCTTCGTGGGATCACCGATTGCGATCGCCGTGATCGTCGCCGTCCCGGTTCCATTCGCCGTCACGGTACCCGTCGCATTCACGCCGGCGACGGAGGGGTTCGACGTCGTCCAGATCACTTGCTTGTTGAAGCCGCCGGTGACCGTGGCCGTGAAGGTCGTCGACGCTCCCGCGAGCAGCGATGTCGCGCCGCCGCTCACGACGACGCTCGTGATCGGCGGTGCCGTATCGCGCGCGAACGTTTGCGTGCCGATGTTGGTGCAGGCCGTGTTGAGCGCGGTCGCCGGTCCGCTGATCACCGTCAGCTCCGGATCGACGCTGCCCTGCGTGATGACGCGCTGGCATTCACCGCCTTGTGTCATCGCAACGAGGTTCGGGCTGCGCACCGAGCCGGTGAGGGCTGTCGCGGAGAACGCGGCATTGTTCACCGGCGAAAACGGTGTTCCCGCCGGCACCATGACGTACCACGTCCCCGACAACGACGCGCCCTGTTGCGCGATCACCAACCGCATGAAGATGCTTCCGGCGTTCGTCTGAATCCAGCTGCCGGTCAGGCTTCCGACGCGCACCGTGGTTCGTGCGGTCCCGGTCTTCGCTCCGGAGACGTGCACGGTGGCGGTAAACGTTCCTTCGCGCGTGTAGGTGTGCGTCGCCGTCAATCCGTTACCGGCAGGCGAGCCGTCGCCAAAGTCCCACGTGTAAATCGCGTCGGGGTCGCTGAAGGCGCCCGCCGCGAAGGTGAACGTCGTCACGCCGCTGATGCCTTTGCCGCCCGGACTCGCATCCGCGGTCGGCGCGACGATCGAGAGCGACGCACCCGGCGCCGCGGCGA